>WNFY01000388.1_pt1 | contig 38846 bp, 30 predicted proteins | sample 5400091 | NCBI WGS metagenome assembly WNFY01 (sample SAMN13153364, study PRJNA577476) | soil metagenome | isolation source: 60 cm soil or saprolite under grassland replicate 1 | place: USA:California | collected 2016-06-15 | reverse complement strand
GCCGCCGTCCCGTTGCGCTCGCACGGGATCGTGATCGGCACGCTCGTCATCACCGACCCACGCGAAGGGGTCTTTGTCCCCGAGGACATTCGGCTGCTCTCGACGCTGGCGACCCACGCCGCCGTCGTCATCGCGAACGCCAGGTTCTTCGAAATGGTGCGCCGCGCCAAGGAGCAATGGGAGACGGCGTTCGACGCCTTGAGCGAGGGCATCGCGGTGGTGGACGACGAAGGACGCGTGCGCCGCTCCAATCGCGCGCTTGCCAGCCTGCTTGGCATGCCGCTCCAAAGTGTGGTCGGGACGCCGCTCGGCGAGGCACTGCTCGGGAAGCCTCACGGGCTGCAGGACCTGCTCGCCGCAACGCGCCGCGGCGAGCGCCCGGCTCCCCTGGTCGCGCGCTCCGAGCGACTCAAGCGGACGCTCCGCGTCAACGTGGCACACATCCCGGGAGCCGCCACCGAGCAGAGCATCGTCGTGATGGTCGAGGATGTCACCGAGCAGCAGGCGCTGGAAACGCAGCTCGTGCAGAGCGAAAAGCTCGCCGCGGTCGGCCAGCTCGTGTCCGGCGTTGCGCACGAGCTGAACAACCCGCTCACGTCGATTGCGGGCCTGTCCGAGTTCCTGCTCGAGCAGAAGGAGCTTGGCAAGAAGGACCGCGGCCACCTGCAGGTGATTCAGGAGCAGGCGGAACGCGCGGGCCGCATCGTGCGCAATCTCCTCACCTTCGCCCGCAAGGGCTCGGCGGAGCGGGTGCCGGTCGACCTGAATGACGTGATTCGCCGCACGCTCTCGCTCACGGCGTATGATCTGAAGCTCAAAGACGTCTCGGTCGAGCGGGAGCTGAGCGGCGCGCTGCCCGACGTGTTCGGAGATCGCCACGGGTTACAGCAGGTGGTCTTGAACCTCGTCACGAACGCCGCGCAGGCCGTGGCGGAAAATCCGCGCGAGCGGCCGCGCGACATCACCGTTTCGACCTGGTTCGACGGGCAGGTCCATCTGCGGGTCGCGGACTCGGGCCCCGGCATCCCCGACGAAGTGGCGCAAAGCATCTTTACGCCCTTTTTCACCACCAAGGAGCCGGGCAAGGGCACCGGGCTCGGGCTTTCGATCACGTACTCGATCGTCGAAAGCCACGGCGGGCAGATCACGCTCGAGCCGCGCAGCGCCCGCGGCGGCGCCGCCTTCCGCGTGGACCTGCCGCCCGCACCGGCCGATGCCGTGCGGCCGGCGCTGACCCCCGTGCACGGGACGCCGGCAGTCACCGGGCCACCGGCGGTGAAGCGCACGATCCTGCTGGTCGACGCGGACCCGGCGGTGCAGCGTACGATCAAGGCGCTGTTCGCGCGCGACGGTCATGACGTGGAGGTCGCGGGTGATCCGCAGCACGGGCTCGATCTCGCACTGCGCGGCGGCTTCGATCTCGTGATCACCGATGCGCGCGCGATGGCGCCGGGGAAACGCGGAACGCTGCTGGCGGAGGAGCTCGTGTCGCGGGTGCCGGCACTGCGGGATCGCATCATCGTCGCGACGGGCGACGTCCGGCCCACGACGGAGGAGACGCTGGCGCGTCTCGGCGTGCGTTACGTGCGCAAGCCTTTCAACCTGCGCGATCTCCGCGTCGAAGCGGCGCGCTTGTGGGAGGCGACGGCGTTGTCGTAGGCCTCGGCGGGCCAGCCGAACATCGCGAGGTTCACAGCACCACCGGGGGCGAAGCGCACGCCTTCGCGCAGGAGCAGGGCCCGCTGCAGCACCGCGCTGTGATCCTGCCCGGAAAAAGAAATGCGGCCCGCCGCGTTGATGACGCGCCACCAGGGAACATCATTGTCCTCGGGAAGTGCGGAGAGCGCCCAACCGACCGTGCGCGCAGCGCCGGGCCGTCCCGCGAGCCGCGCGATGATACCGTACGTCGCCACCCGTCCCTTGGGGATGTGACGGACCACGCGGTAGATCCGATGATAGAATGGATTCACAAGGGAGCCTGGCTAGTAGCTTACTCGCAGGACGTCTTCGAGCAAGCCTGCGTCTCCACCCCCCACTATTGACAAAATGTCGTCCAGTGCTCTCCGCTCGCGCGGCCAGGCAAAGCGCGCCGCGGCATCCCGCGCCGCCAGCCACTCGGCACGATCGTGCTCGGCCGAGATTTTTACGCTCGCGCCCGCCGCGACGAACGCGGCGAACACTGGAATCATGACCAGCTCGTCGGTCTTGTGCTGATAAAACGCTTCCGTGCGGCTGAGGTTGTAGAATTTTTCCGGCACCAGGCCGGTTTCTTCCCGCAGCTCACGCAACGACGCGTGCACCGGCGTCTCGCCGGGCTCGATCGTCCCGTGCACCGTCTCCCACGACCCTACGTTGCGGCCGTGCGGACCGCGCCGCAGCGCCAGCACCTGCAGCTGCTCGCCGGCACCACGCAGTGCATAGGTGTCGACGAAACGAACCCGGATTTGCGTCAAGACTACCGGCGGCGGCCGAGCACCGCCTCGAGACGAGCGGACAGCGCGCGCGCGCGGAATGGCTTGGTAAGAAAGTCGTCGGCACCAAGCTCGAAGACGCGCACCTCGTTGTCCTCGTCGCCTTTCGCGGTCAGCACGATCACCGGAATGTTCGCGGTGGCGGGGCGCGAGCGCAGGTGCGACAGCACGCCGTAGCCATCGAGACCGGGGAGATTGAGATCGAGCACGATGATATCGGGCCCCACGCGGTCGACCTGATCGAGCGCCTGCACGCCGTCGCGAGCCTCGGTGACGACGTACCCGTCCCGCTCGAGCAGGTCGCGCATGACTTTGCGCAGCGAATCTTCGTCGTCCACGAGCAACACCTTCGACGCCGGCTGGCCATGCGCGCCGGAGCCGCGCGCCGGAGGCGTGTGCTCCTCCAGCAGGTCGAACACGGTGGAGACAGGCCCGGCAGTCACCGGCTCCGCTGCTGGCCTGACCTTCGTCCCGGGTGCCGGCACCGGCGGAGCCTCGGCCTCGGCGGGAACATCCACCACGCGCGTCAGCTCCTCGAGCGTCGACTCGCCCCGCATCACATGCGCGAGCCCGGAATCCCACAGCGATTTCATGCCGCCGCGCTGGGCAGCTTCCGCGATCCGGTCCGCCGCCTCGCCGGCGGCGATCAGCCGCTCGAGCTCCGGCGTCATGGTCAGAATCTCGAGGATTGAGAACCGTCCTCGATATCCCGTCATGGCGCAGTCGGGGCAGCCCGCGGCGTGATAGAGCGGCGTCCCTTTGGGAATCCAGCGACGCAAGCGCTCGGGGGGAGCCTCCATCCACACTTCTTTGCATATCGGACAGAGCTTGCGCATCAGGCGTTGCGCCACGACGCCCCGCAGCGAGGCGGCGATCTTGTACGACTCGACGCCGATGTCCACGAGCCGCGTGACGGCGTTGGCGGCGTCGTTCGTGTGCAACGTCGAGAGCACGAGGTGGCCCGTGAGCGATGCTTGGACGGCGATCTGTGCCGTTTCCTTGTCACGGATCTCGCCGATCAGCACGACGTTGGGGTCCTGCCGCAGGATCGACCGCAGGGCGGCCGCAAAGGTCAGTCCCGCCTTTTCCTGCACTTGCACCTGGACGATCCCCTGCATCCGGTATTCGACCGGGTCCTCGACCGTCACGATGTTGACGCCTTCACTCTTGATCTGATTGATCGCCGAGTACAGGGTTGTCGTCTTGCCGGAGCCGGTCGGCCCCGTCACGAGCATGATGCCTTCGTGGTTTTCGAGCAGTCGCTTGATCGCTTCCGCCTCTCCAGGATTGAGGCCGAGCATGTCGAGCGACTTGACCGTGGCGCGGGAATCGAGGATGCGGATCACGACTTTTTCGCCGAGCTGCGCGGGCAGCGTCGAGACGCGCAGGTCGATCGGCTGGCCGCCCACCGCCACGCGCGCGCGCCCGTCCTGCGGGCGCAACCGGTCGGCGATGTCGAGCGACGATATGATCTTGATGCGGGAGATGAGCGGCAAACCGGCCTGGCGCGGGATCTTCATGACCTGCCGCAGCACGCCGTCGATGCGGTAGCGCACCGCGACGCCACCTTCTTCGGGCTCGACGTGAATGTCGCTCGCACGCGACAGGATGCCTTCGGAAATGATCATATCGACGAGGCGGACGACTGGTTTCTGGCTGGCGTCCGCTTCGGAGACGGTCAGGTCTTCGGGTGGCGCGTCCGTCAGGGTTTGCAGCACCTCGGCGTCGCCCATGTTCTCGAGCAGCTTGTCGAGGGCTTTCTCGGGCTTGTACATCTCATCGAGCTTCTCACTGATCTTCGACGGCGCGAGCAGGAACAGGCGGATCTCCCGGGCCGTGTTGAAGGCCAGGGCCTTTTCAGCATTGAGATCGAGCGGATTGGCGGTCCCGATCTCGAGATAGGAATCGGTGAGCCGCAGCGGCAAGATGTGGTGACGGCGCGCGAGCTGCTCGGGGACGGCGTTCCGGGCGGTCGGATCGACCTTACTGACATCGGCGATTTTCAGCCGGAAGCGATGCGACAGCTTCTCGACGATCTCGGTGTCAGTCGCGATCTTCTCGGCAACCACGCATTCCCACAACGTCCGGCCGGACTCCGACTTCCCCCGCAGCTCCTGCAGGAGCTCGGGGGTGAGGCCCTCGAAAGATTGGGCCAACCATTCGTCGGGGAATGAGGTCACCGGCATGAGGTTGTCTCCAAGCTATGCCGGGGGGCCCGTCAGTCCAGTATCGGAAATCACAGAATGTCCCAAAAATCACGCGTGATGTCGAAAGCGACGTGCACGTGGCGACTTTGAACACCGTACCCCGCTTCGAGCCGAAGCACACCAAGCCACTCGGCGCCAACCCCTACCGTCATCCGGGTCCCGGGCGTCGCGCGCCACGGCGTGAGCGCAATGGGCTCGGCGGTCCATCCCCAGGCGGCGTAGGGGGCGAGCGTGATCGTGCCCGGCGTACGTGCCGGACCGGCATTGAGGCGAATGAACGGGACGGGCGTGCGCCACTCGACGTGCAACAGCGCGGCGCGCCGCCCGCCCCAATCCCGGAACGCGTCTCCCAGCAGCGTCCCGCGCCCACCGAGGACGAAGGCGCGGTGCGGCGGCAGGTCACGGCTCGCCCAGCCGAATTGTACGCGGGTCAATATCCGGCTCGGTCCCAGGGGCACGAGCAGATGCGCCGTACCGCTGGCACGCGTGTAGTGCTCGCCGACCTCCAGCGTCGCCTCTCCCGCCACATCGCGGCGCACCGCAAAGCCTTCGCTGCGGCGCCGGAGCGTCAACGCTGCCGTCGTGTAATCGCCGTCTAAGACAGTGGGATTGGCACGATACCGGCCGGTTGCCGGCGTGGCCCGCACGGCGAGTGATGCGACGCGCTCGCGGACCAGCGCGAAACGCCATTCGCCCCGCACGCCGCTCGGGATGCGCAGGCCGAACCGCACACCGGTTGCGCGATAGTAGTCGCCGTAGTCGTCGCCGAATTCCTGTGCGGCGAGCGAATTGAGCATCGGCGCGATGACCGGTACGTCCCCGATATCGCGCACCTGCCGGTACGCGGCCAGCTCGAGACCGTCGGCCGACGTCAGCGCGAGGATGCCCTTCCCGGTCCCGTCGGCGAATCCGTAGCTGCCCAGCGCCCGGAGCTCGAAGCCGTCGCTCGGCGTACGCCACACGGCGCCCGCGCCCGCGGCGAGGCCCTCGACGCGATTGACGTGGACCAGTTCGCTGAGCGACCGCGCGCCCAGGCGCTGGCGCCTGAGCCCGGTGAGGGCGCGGCGGCCGGCGATGCGGCTGACTTCGGCGCGAACGTGCTGCAGATCGTTTTCGCGAACCGGCTCGGCGACGTCCTGGATCGCGGCGCTGAGCGACCCTCGCCATGGAAAGGAATCACGCTGCGCCTTGGGCAGCGCCGTGATTTCTTCGCCCAGAAACCAGATCGTCGCGAGGCCCACGTTGAACTGGTAGCCGTCGATCTCCCACCGGCCGCGGATGATGCCGCGCGCCGGGATATCGAGCCACGTGGCACGCCGGCGGATCTCGATCTCCTGGCGGTAGGGCAGCCAAAACCGCCCCTCGAGCAACGCGTTGTCCAGCACGATGCTGACGTCCTCGAGCTGGGGATCGAGGTACGCCTTGGGCGTGAAGTTGAACGCCATGCGGACGAGCTCGGCGGACTCGACGTCGACATACAGCGTACCGACGATGGCGGCGTCGGTGAACCGCTTGGGCCGTACGCGCAGCGCCACCACCTGCACCGCACGCTGCGAGAGCACGATGGCCGACGTATCACCCAGCGCGAAGTCGTACACATCAGTGCCCTGCGGCGCGAGCGGGTGCGGGACGTCGCGCACTTCGTCCCCCTCACCGAGGCGAATCGCGGCGCCGAAGTTGTTCTGGACGATGCCGAGATGATCGCGGTGGTAGTTGATGTCGGTGGGAAGCTCGGCGCGATCGCGCCAGCCGATGATGCGCTGCTTGCTCAGCTGCGGCGCCTTCCAGTACACTTCCAGCTCCAGCTGGTCCGCTTTTACGAGCCGCGGCGGCTCGGTGAGCCCTTCGCCGAACTGGCCGAGGAAGAAGAGAAACCCGTGCGCGTGAGCTGTGTAGTCGTGCAGGGCAGTATCGACCGCGGCCTGCGCTCGCCGAGCGATGGCGCGGCGCGCCAGCGCCATGGCGGAATCGCTGTTCCAGTCCTGGGCGGACGCCCGTACGGGTACGATCAGCACGAGGAGCGCAGCGGGCCAACGCATCGCGGCGAAATCTAGACGATGGACCCACGGGACGCATTCCTCGAGCGCGCCAAAAACGGCGGGATCGTGCCGGTGATCCGCGAAGTGGTCACCGACGCCGATACCCCGGTGGCCGCGTTCGCCAAGGTCGCGCGGCCCCCGTTCGCGTTCCTGCTCGAATCACTCGTCGGGGGAGAGCGCTGGGCCCGCTACACATTCCTCGGCACCGAGCCGCGGGAGGCGTGGCGCTATCGCGGCCAGCAGATCGAGCGCTGGAGTCCGGCGGCAGGCTGGAGCACGGCGGGCCAGACGACCGATCCGATCGCGCATCTCGCCGACCGGATGCGCGCGCTGCCAAGCCTCGCAGTCCCCGGATTGCCGCGGTTCATGGGCGGCGCCGTCGGGTACCTGGGCTACGATCTGGTCCGCAGCATCGAGCGCCTGCCGGCCAGTCCGGCCGACACGCTCGGCGTTCCCGATGCGGTCGTGATGATCGCCGATTCGCTCGTGATCCTCGACAACGTATTCGGGCGGGCGATCGTGGTGGCGAACGTCGAGGTGCCGCCGACGGCCTCGCCCGCGCAGCGGCTGCGCCTCTATGATGCCGCCCAGGAGCGCCTCGATGCGTTGATCGGGCGGCTCGGTGCCTCGCATCAGCTGACACCGCTCGGGCTGGAAGACGCCGGGCACAAGCTGCGGCCCGAGTCGCAGTATCCGCGCGCCGCGTTCGAGCGCGACGTCGCCAAGATTCGCGAGTACATCGGCGCGGGCGACGTATTCCAGGCCGTGCTGTCGCGCCGGCAGGTCGTGCCGGGCGCCGTCGACCCGCTCCGCCTCTACCGCTACCTCCGCGCCCTGAACCCCGCCCCCTACCTGTTCTACCTCGCGCTCGACGACGTGACGTTCGTCGGGAGCTCGCCCGAAGTCCTGGTGAGAGTCGAGGGCAACGAGGTGACGGTGCGGCCCATCGCGGGCACCAGGCCGCGCGGCGCGACGCCTGCCGAGGATGAAGCCCTGGCGATCTCGCTGCGCGAAGACGCGAAGGAGTTGGCCGAGCATCGCATGCTGGTCGATCTGGGACGCAACGACGTCGGACGGGTCGCGCAGTATGGCACGGTGCGCGTGACGGAGTCGCTACAGGTCGAGCGCTACTCGCACGTGCAGCACCTCGTGAGTGAAGTGCGGGGTCAGCTGAAAGACGGATACGATGCGCTCGATGTGTTCCGCGCCTGCTTCCCCGCGGGAACCGTGAGTGGCGCACCGAAGGTCCGCGCGATGGAGATCATCGACGAGCTGGAGCCGGAGCGCCGCGGCCCGTATGCGGGCGCGGTCGGTTACGTGGGATGGGGCGCGACCACCCTGGACACCTGCATCGCGATTCGCTCCGCCCTCGTGCTGAAGGACCGGGTCGTGGTGCAGGCCGGTGCGGGCATCGTCGCCGACTCCGCGCCCGACCGCGAATTCGCGGAGACCGAGGCCAAGGCGCAGGCTGTGCTGCGGGCGCTCGCGCTCGCCAAAGCGGGCGATTAGTTTCGGGGCCTGTGTTCAAGCTGCTGAGCACTTCCGGCGAGCAGTCGATCGACCTCCAGCTCGGGCGCACACTCGTGGTGGGACGGGCGGTTACGAGCGACGTGCCGATCTACGACCCCACCATCTCCCGCCGTCACGCCGAAATCGTCCTCACCGAAAGCGGCGTCCGCGTCACCGACCTCGGCTCCTCGAACGGCACGTTCCTGAACGGCGCCAAGATCACGGAAGCCGAAGCGGGCGCTAACGACGTCGTCACGTTCGGGAAGGTGGCGTTCCGGGTGAAGGAAGTCACGGCGCCCGTGGCCAGGCCGCAAGTCGTGGCGACGCCCGCCGACTTCAAGTCCGCCAAAGGGGGCGTGCCGGGCGGCACGATCGTGCGGCAGCTTCCGGTGTCCGGCGGCGTGCCGGCCATCGTCATCGACGAACCCCAGGGTGCATCGCATCTCAAGGTCAAAGCCGACAATCTGGAAGAGCGGCGCGAAAAGAAGCTGTCGCTGCTGCTCGAGGTGTCGAAGGAGCTGTCGAAACAACAGGAGCTCGACCGCCTGCTCGACAAGGTGGTGGATTTCACGTTTCAGATCATGAACGTGGACCGCGTCTCGATTCTGCTGCTCGACGGCAAGTCGAACGAGCTGATCCCGCGCATCTCCAAGAGCCGCACCGGCGACGCCAGCGCCGCCAAGCACGTGCCGCAGTCGATCGCGCGGAAGGCGGTCGAGGAGCGGGTGGCGATTCTCTCGGACAACGCCGCGGCCGACGAGCGCTTCAAGGGAAAATCCATTCTGATCCAGAGTGTGCGCAGCGCGATGTGCACGCCGCTGATGGGGTCGGACTCGAAGGTCCTCGGGATTCTGTACGTCGACAATCTCACGGCGACGCATTCCTTCGCGGACGAGGATCTCGAGTTTCTGATTGCGTTCGGCGGTCTCACGGCCGTGGCGATCGAGAATTCACAGCTCTCCGAGCGGATCCGGCGCGAGGCGCTGGTCCGATCGAACTTTGAGCGCTACTTCTCGCCCAACATCGCGCAGGTGATCTCGCAGCAGCAGGACGCGGGACGCTTGCCGAGCGAAAAGCGCCCGGTGGTGGTGTTCTTCTCCGACATTCGCGGGTTCACGCCGATGTCCGAGACGATGAGCCCCGACGAGATCGCCAAGCTCCTCACGGAGTACTTCACCGAGATGGTGGACAAGGTCTTTGAGCACGGCGGCACGCTCGACAAGTTCATGGGCGACGCGATCATGGCGCTGTGGGGTGCGCCCATCGCCCACGCCGATGATGCCGACCGCGCCATCGAGTGTGCGCTGGCACAGCTGACCGAGCTCGAGAAGCTGAACGCCAAGTGGAAGCAAGAGGGACGGACGGAAGTACAAATCGGGATCGCCATCAACTTCGGCGAAGTGTTCGCCGGCAATATCGGGTCCGACCGGCGACTCGAGTACACGGTGATCGGCGATGCCGTGAACACCGCCTACCGGCTGTGCGGCAAGGCCGGTCCCAACGAGATCCTCATTTCGGAGCCCTTCTACCAGCAGCTGAAAAAGAAACCGCCCGTTGAGACGCTCGAGCCCATTCAGGTCAAGGGCAAGACAAAGAAGATCCCGGTTTACCGCGTGAAACGGTAAGGCCGCCCAAACTTCGCCAGCAGGTCCAAGGCCAACCGCAGTGGCAGTCCCATCACGCCAAAGAAGTCGCCTTCCACGCGCTCGATCAACGGCGCGCCCAGTCCTTGAATCGCGTACGCGCCGGCCTTGTCGAGCGGCTCCCCGGTCGCGACGTATTCCTCGAGCGTGCGCCGGTCGTTGGGCCGGAACGTCACGCGCGACACGTCGAGCGCCTGCTCGAGCCTGCCGTTCTCGGCAACCGCGACCGCCGTGAGCACCTCGTGCGTCTTTCCCTGGAGCTGCTCCAGCATTGCGACGGCGTGTTGCGGCGACGTCGGCTTCTCGAAGATCTGGCCGTGGAGCACGACGGTCGTGTCGGCGGCCAGAATCACCTCCCCCGGCGCGCGCGGCACCACGGCCTCCGCTTTCGCCCGCGAGAGTCTGGTGACGTAGGCGTCCGGCTTTTCGCCAGGCAGGACGTGCTCGTCCACGTCAGGAGCGATGACGCGGAACGGGATGCGCAACATTTCGAGCAGCTGCTTGCGTCGCGGCGAGCCCGAGGCAAGAACGATCGGCGTGATGGACACGCGGAAAAAGATACCTCGCGCTAAGTTTCGGCGTGCTCTGGATCGCGCTGTTCATGCTGCAGGGTCCGCCCGCGACCGACATTTACCTCGCCGAGCTGCGTGTGTCCCATGGCCGCGCCAGCGTCGGGGCGCCGGTCAACGTCACCGGCCGCCCGGGCTACGACAACCAGCCGATGTTCCTGCCGGACGGACGCGCGTTCCTCTATACGTCGATTCGCGAAGACAGTCAGGCGGACATCTACCGCTACGACATCGCTCGAGGGACGAGCTCCCGCGTCACGGCGACGCGCGAGAGTGAGTATTCCCCCTCGCCACTGCCGGACGGCACGGGGTTCTCGGTGGTGCGCGTCGAAGCCGACTCCACGCAGCGGCTGTGGGCGTTCGACCTCGACGGATCGCGGCCCCGCCTCGTGCTCGACTCGATCAAGCCGGTCGGCTACCACGCGTGGGCCGACGCGCACACCCTGGTGCTGTTCGTCCTCGGCTCACCCGCCACGCTGCAGATCGCGGACGCCGCGTCTCCAACCGCGCGCGGGGAGGTGATCGCCCGAGACATCGGCCGCTCGTTGCAGCGGGTCCCGGGACACCCGTCCGTCAGCTTCGTCCAGCGCGATTCCACCGCCGGACCGTGGCTCGACGAGCTCGACGTCCGCACGCATCGGATCTCGCAGCTCGTGAAGGTCCCCGCCGGCGCGGATTTCTTCGTCTGGGCGCGTGCCGACCTCGTGTTGACGGCGAGCGGCACGAAGCTGTTGCAGTGGGATCCGCGGCGTGGCAGCGAGTGGGAAGAGGTCGCGGATCTTGCGACGGCGGGTCTCACTACCATCACGCGCCTCGCCGTGAGCCCAAAAGGCGATCGTCTCGCGATCGTGGCGGTGCCAGCGGCGCGCTAGCGCTCGAGCATCAGCGTCACCGGGCCGTCGTTGACCAGCTCGACGTCCATCATCGCGCCGAATTCGCCGGTCTCGACAGGGATCTTCCCTGCCGATTTTTCCTTCAGCAACGCGATGAACTTCTCATAGAGGGGAATCGCGAGATTCGGCGGCGCGGCATCGATGAAGCTGGGGCGGCGGCCCTTGCTGGCATCACCGTAGAGGGTGAATTGCGACACCACAAGCAGAGAACCCTTCGTCTCTGCCAAATCCCGATTCATCTTCCCCTGGTCGTCGGCGAACACTCGAAGCCCGAGGATCTTCTCGGCCATCCAGCCGAGCTGCGCCTCCGTGTCAGTGGGCGCGAACCCTGCGAGCACGAGAAAGCCGGGCCCGATTTTCCCGGTAACCCGGCTATCTACCCGAACCTCCGCGCGCTTGACTCGCTGGAGGACGACTCTCACTCGACCGTGACGCTCTTGGCGAGATTCCTCGGTTGGTCAACGTTGCAACCACGACGGACTGCGATGTAATAGGCCAGCAGCTGCAGGGGCACCACGCTCAGCACCGGCGTGAGCACATCGAGCGTCTCAGGAATCTCAATCCGGTAGTCCGCCAACTGGTCGAGCGCCGTATCGCCTTCGGTCACGATCGCGATCACCCGGCCGCCGCGCGCCTTCACCTCTTCGATGTTGCTGATCACCTTCTGGTGCACGCCGTCCTTGGGTGCGATGAAGATGACTGGCATCAGATCGTCGATCAACGCGATCGGGCCGTGCTTCATCTCGGCCGCAGGATACCCCTCGGCGTGGATGTACGAGATTTCCTTGAGCTTGAGTGCCCCCTCGAGCGCGACGGGGAAGTTGTAGCCGCGACCCAGGTACAGCACGTTCTGCGCGCGAATCAGGCGATCGGCGAGCTCCTCGATCTGCGGCGCTTTGGCCAGCACCTGCTGCACGAGATCGGGAAGTTTGGCCAGGGCCCGCACGACTTCCCGACCCTGCAGGATCGAGAGGGCCCGCAACCGGCCCATCCTGAGCGTCAGCAGCGCCAGCGCGACGATCTGACTCGTGAACGCCTTGGTGCTCGCGACGCCGATTTCGGGACCGGCGTGCAGGTAGATGCCGCCGTCCACTTCCCGCGCAATGGTGCTGCCGACCACGTTGACCAGGCCCAACGTCCGGGCACCGCGCCGCTTCGCTTCGCGTAACGCCGCGAGCGTATCGGCCGTCTCGCCCGACTGGGAGATGCCGATCACGAGCGTGCGCTCGTCTACGATCGGGTTCCGGTAGCGGAATTCCGAGGCGTACTCGACCTCGGTCGGGATGCGAGCCAGCTCTTCCATCATGTACTCGCCGATCAAGGCCGAATGCCACGACGTGCCGCAGGCCGTGATCACGATGCGCTGTACTTTGAGCAGCTCGTCGGCGCTGATGTTCAGGCCGCCAAAGCGCACCGTGCCTTCTTCCTCGAGCAGCCGGCCACGGAGCGTGTTCCGCACGCTCTCGGGCTGCTCCATGATCTCCTTGAGCATGAAATGCGCATAGCCGCCACGCTCGATCGTCGCCAGATCCCATTCGACATGGGTGACCGTTGTTTCCTTCTCGCCGGCGTCGAGATCCATGATGCGATAATCGGTCGGCTTGACCTCGGCGATGTCGCCGTCATCGAGGTAGACCACGGAGCGCGTATGGGCGAGCACGGCGGATGCGTCCGACGCGACGAAGTTCTCGCCATTCCCGATCGCGACGAGCAGCGGCGACCCGCGGCGCGCCGCGACGATCGTGTCGGGCTCGCGGCTCGAGATGACGGCGATGCCGTAGGTGCCCTCGACCTGCCGCAGCGCTTCGGCGGTGGCGTCGACGAGCGGCATGCCCTTCGTGTGATTCTCTTCGATGAGGTGCGACAGGACTTCGGTGTCGGTCTGGGAGCGGAAGACGTGGCCGCGTTTGGTCAGCGCCTGCCGCAGGATGCCGGCGTTCTCGATGATGCCGTTATGGACCAGGGCGAGCGTGCCGCCGCAATCGGCGTGCGGATGGGCGTTGGCCATGGTGGGCGCACCGTGCGTCGCCCAGCGCGTGTGGGCGATGGCCGTCGTACCTTCCGGCAGCTGGCTGCCGAGCTCGCGCTCGAGGACGGCGATCTTGCCGGGCGCGCGAAAGACCTCGAGCCCGCCATTGACGACGGCGAGGCCCGCCGAGTCGTAGCCGCGGTACTCGAGCCGCTTCAGTCCCTCGAGTACGACAGGCGCCGCTGTCCGCGTGCCGGTGTAGCCTACGATGCCGCACATAGTCGCCGCCCCTCTGCGATCAACTGCTCCGCGGCGGCGCCCGATGGCGCCTCCGCAATCAGTCGAATGATCGGCTCCGTCCCCGACGGCCGCACATGCAACCAGCGATCCGGCCAGGCGAGTCGCAGTCCGTCCTGCGTATCAACCGCTGCTCCCGGGAATCCCCGCCGCAACCCTTTATACACGGGTTCGAGACGCGGGCCCCGCGGCACTTTCGCTTTTACGATCGTGTAGCGTGGGGCGCGTGCCACCAGCGCACTCACCGTCACGCGCTCGCGCGCGAGCAATGCCAACACCAGCGCGAGAGCGACCGGCGCATCGCGACCGACATGCAGCGCCGGATACATCACGCCACCATTCCCTTCGCCGCCGATGACCGATTTCAGCGCGATCATGGTGCGCGCGACGTGCGCTTCGCCTACTGGTGCCCGCACGACCTTCGCACCGAACTCTCTGGCTGCATCTTCGACGACGAGACTGGTCGAGAGATTGCAGACGACGGTCTGACGGCTCGACGGCCGGACGGCCCGAATCGCAAAGGCGAGCGTGTAGTCTTCTCCGATCGCTCGACCGTTCTCGTCGACGATCGCTAATCGATCTACGTCGGGATCGACGGCGATCCCAATGTCGGCTTGCTTCCGTCGCACGAGCGCGCCGAGTGCTTTCAAGTTCTCAGGCACCGGCTCCGGTGGCCGCGGAAACAGGCCGTCGGTTTTCAGGTTGATGGGGTTCACGCGGCAACCCAATCGCTCGAGCAGCTCCGGCATCACCGCACCGCCCGCTCCCCGTACCGTATCGAGCGCGACACGGAAGCGGCGGCGCCGGATCGCCTTCACATCCACGCCCCGCAATGCGAGCACGCGGCCGAGATGGCGGGCAATCGCGTCCGCATCCGCCTCCACGGCGCCGATGACGTCGTAATTCGCCCGTGGCAGGGCATCCCCCGCCGCCAGCTCGCGGACCCGAGTGCCCGCTGCTGTATCAAGAAAGATGCCATCAGGGCCGACGAACTTGAGAGCGTTCCATTCGATGGGATTGTGGCTGGCGGTGAGCATGATGCCGCCTCCAGCCCGATGATGCTCCACCGCAAGCTGTACCGTAGGTGTTGCAACAAGGCCCACATCGATTACATCGCAGCCGACGGATTGGAGGCCGGCGGTTGCAGCCGCCGCGAACATTGGTCCAGAGGTGCGCGCGTCTCGCCCCAAAACGATCGACGGCCGGGCGGCCCGACGGCCGGACGGCCGCTTGCCGTCACCCGCCCACGTTCCAAACGCCGCCGCCCAGCGGGCGACGACTTCGGGCGTGAGGTCCGTTCCCACCAGTCCTCGGACGCCGGACACACTGATCATCAGAGTGTCGGACATGGACGATCAATCTAAGGCAAAAGGCGTCGAGAAACGGCGTCAAGAAACGGCGTCAAGCGAAGGCGTGAACCAACACCGTAGCTAGTCTGGCGGCGGATGGGCGTGTAATCGCGTGAGGAGCTTGAGCACCAGAAACGTGCGACTCTCCAATGAGCGTAGGAGACTGCGTTGCTCTGCGGTGGTGGGTTCAACGAGCCGCAGTTGCGCGAGCGTCTCGTGCGCAGAGCCGCGCGCGATCAGCAAGAACCGCCGAAAGTCGGCCACCGACCCACGGCCACATCCCTCGGCGATGTTGCAGACGACTGACTGAGAGGCACGCACCAACTGATCGGCGCGGGCAAATGCGCCTGGACCCCTGAATGTTCCGGCCAGAGTCGTGCAATCGTTAGCTATGCTCTCGGCAACCTGAAATACCAGTAGACGACCGGGTTCGGCACGTAATACCATGCCGTCATGATTGCGAGGTGCGATGGTCTCGGCGTCATCGTAACGACGCCACGAATGGGCGAATTCCCGCGAGGCATTGCTCGACGATCTTACTCGACGTTTGTTCTCGACGTTTTTCCTCGACGCTTTTTGCTCGACGCCTTACGCCCTCCGCGCTTCCATCGCCCGCGTTGGCAAGCGCAATGGCTGGAGCTGCGGCGTCGGAATGGGAAGCGACGTCCCTTCGGAGAAGGCCTTGAGGAACGCCTTCACGATCTCGGGATCGAACTGCACGCCCTGTCCTTCCTGCAGCTCGCGCATCGCGTGCTGGACCGAAAGGGATGGGCGGTAGGGCCGCACGCTCGTCATCGCGTCGAACGCGTCGGCCACGCTGACGAGGCGCGCCTCGAACGGGATCGCGTCCCCTTTCAGGCGGTCGGGCAATCCCGTGCCGTCGAGCCGCTCATGGTGCGAGCGCACAATCGAAAGCGCGCCCGGCGCGTCGCGCATCAGCGGCCCCAGAATCCGGGCGCCAATCACCGGATGCTCCATGATGTGGCGGTACTCGGCGTCGGACAGCTTGCCAGCTTTGTGCAGGACCGACTCACTGACCCCGATCTTTCCCACGTCGTGCAGCTCGGCACCGAGTGCGATCGTATCGATGAGATCCGCGTCGAGCTCCATCGTGCGGGCGATCTCGACGGAGTAGTTGGCGACCCGCATCGAATGACCGCGGGTGTACGCGTCCTTTGCCTCGAGCGCGAAGACCAGGGCGTGCACGCCCTCGAGAAACAGCTCTTCAATGCGGCGCGCCTGCGCTTCGACGCGCTCCTCGAGGCCTTGCTGGTAGTTGCGGTTTTCGATGATGAGGCGCCGCTTGTCGAGCGCCTGGGAGACGCGGGCGCGCACCTCGTCCAGATGAAACGGCTTGGCGACGTAGTCGAGCGCGCCCATTTGCAGGCACGCGACAGCACTCTCCACCTCGGCCACGGCCGTCACCACGATGACCGCCGTCCCCGGCCAGCGCGTGATGATCTCGCGGAGCAGCGTGACGCCGTCCATCTCCGGCATGCGGAGGTCGGAGATGACGAGCGGCACCGCTCCCTTTTCGAGCTCGCGCAATGCCTCGACGCCCGAACCCGCTTCGGCACAGGTGAAGCCTTCGCCCTCCAGCAGTCGCACGAGCACGCGGCGCAGGCGGGGCTCGTCGTCGACCACGAGACAGCGCATTCCCGAAAACGGCGGCATGGATCGGCAAAGTACAGGTCGCTTGCCCCATGGGGAAGCGGCCCTTACGTTCCGGCCATGACGCGAGTTGCTGAACAAGACCTATCGCGCCGCTTTGCGACACGCGCCGTGCATGCCGGGTACTTGGGCGATCCCCTCAGTGGGGCTGTCATGGGCCCCATTTATCAGACTTCCACCTACATCCAGGAAGGCCTGGGACGCCACAAGGGCTTCGAGTACGCCCGCACCCGCAATCCCACGCGCGAGGCGCTCGAGCGCAATGTCGCCGCGCTCGAAGGCGGTCTCCACGGCTTCGCGTTCGGGTCGGGACTCGCGGCGCTCGATGCCGTGATGAAGCTGCTGTCGGCCGGTGATCACGTCGTGAGCGGCGAGAACGTCTACGGCGGGTCACATCGCCAGATGACCCACATCTGGTCGCGGCTCGGCTTGACGTTCACATTCGTCGACGGCGGTGACACGCGAGCGGTCGCCGCCGCCGTCACGCCGAACACCAAGATCGTGTACGCCGAGACGCCGACCAATCCGATGATGCGACTGTGCGATCTCGCGGCGACGGGCGAGATCGCACGCAAGGCCAACGCGCTGTTCGTGGTCGACAATACGTTCGCCACGCCGTTCTTCCAGCAGCCCCTGCAGTTCGGCGCCGACATCGTCCTGCACTCGACGACCAAGTATCTGAATGGCCATTCCGACATGGTCGGCGGCATGCTCGTCACGACGCGCGACGATGTCGCGGAGCGGATCGGCTTCATCCAAAACTCCTCAGGCGCGGTGCCGGGACCGTTCGACTGCTGGCTCGCGCTGCGGGGTACCAAAACTCTCGCGCTCCGCATGCGCCAGCACGACGCGAACGGCCGGCGCGTCGCCGAATGGCTCGAGCAGCACCCCCGCATCGAACGCGTGTACTACCCGGGGTTGAAATCGCACTCGCAACACGAGCTCGCGGCGCGTCAGATGAAAGGGTTCGGCGGGATGCTCAGCATCGAGCTGGGCAACACCGCGTTCGCCCGCCGGTTCGTGGAGCGCACCAAGATCTTCGCGCTGGCCGAATCGCTGGGGGGGGTCGAGAGCTTGATCGGACACCCGGCATCGATGACGCATGCCAGCGTGCCGCCGGAGATGCGGCGGCGCATGGGTCTGACCGACAGCCTGGTCCGTCTCTCCGTGGGCATCGAGGATGTCGAGGATTTGATTGGGGATCTGGATCAGGCACTGGCGGATGATTGACGTAGGGGCGCAGTAGGGGCACGACATGTCGTGCCCCTACGAAACACGGGGTCCGCCACACCGTACGTGTGGGAATCCCATTAGGAGATGAGCATGACTCAGCCAACGAATAACCTTCCGGCGGCGCGTCCGCGGAAAGTCCTGACCCAGATCGCGTCCGTGTCGTGGGAACATCCGGCCGATCGCGCGGCGCTGCAATCGCTGCGCGCGGTGCCGGGCTTCGACATGGTGGTGAAGAAGATCTACGGGTTCATCGGCGAGCGCGGCATCCGCCTGCTGTTTCAGGCAGACGCCGTGCGCGTGGGCCCCAAGCAGTTCCCCCGCCTCAACGAGCTGTATACCGACGTCACGACCACGCTCGACTGGGAGCCGCGGCCCGATCTGTTCGTGTCCCAGACGCCGTTCGTCAACGCGGGCGCATACGGCATGGACAAACCGTTCATCGTCATCAACTCGGGCGCGCTCAAGCTGCTCGATGACGACGAGATGCGGACGCTCCTGGGCCACGAGCTGGGCCACGTGATGAGCGGGCACGCGCTCTACGTCACGATCCTCATCCTGATCCTCAACTTCAGCTTTTCCACACTCCCGTTTCTGGCGGGCATCGCCCTCCTGCCGATTCGGATCGCGCTCCTCGAGTGGTTCCGGAAGAGCGAGCTGTCGTCCGACCGCGCGGGACTCCTGGCCGCCCAGGATGCCAACGCGGCCATGCGCATGTATCTCAAGATGGCGGGCGGCGGCGACATGAAGCAGATGGATCTCAACGCCTTCCTCGAGCAGGCCAAGGAATACGAGGAATCGGGGGGGCCGCTCGACCGGATCTTCCAGATTCTCAACACCCTGGAGCGCACGCATCCGTTCAACACGCTGCGCGCCGCCGAGCTGCAGCGCTGGATCGAGGCCGGCCAATACGAGCGGATTCTGAACGGCGAGTACACGCGCCGCGGCCCCGACGCCGAGAACCGGCCGATCGACAAGGATATCGACGAGGCCCGCGATCATTATATGAAGGAAGCCAAAGCCGTCGTGAACGACGTGGTCGACTCCGCCAAGCGAGCCGCCCAGGCGTTTTCGGACGCATTCAAGAAGAGGTGAGAGTACTGGTCGTCGGAGGCGGCGGCCGGGAACATGCCCTCTGCTGGGCACTGCATCGCGACGCCGCCTCTGCTTTTGCCGACGACCTGACGCTGTTTGCCGCCCCGGGCAATCCGGGCACCGCCACGCTCGCCACGAATCTCGAGATCCCCGTAACCGCAATCGACCATCTCGTCGCCGCAGTCCTGCGGCACGACATCGACGTCACGGTCGTCGGTCCCGAAGCCCCACTCGCCGAGGGGCTCACCGATCGGCTGCGAGAGGTCGGACGCGCCGTGTTCGGACCGTCGGCAGCGGCAGCGCAGCTCGAGTCGTCGAAAGCGTACGCCAAGGAAGTCATGCGCCGCGCAGGTGTTCCCACCGCCGCCAGCGCGACCTTCGTCGAGGAGACGCCGGCGCTCGACTACATCAGCAGCCACGCCGAGCCGCTCGTGGTGAAGGCGTCCGGCCTCGCGGCCGGCAAAGGCGCGGTCGTCTGCAAGACGCGCGCGGACGCGGCCGCGGTGGCCCGCGCGATGCTGGCCGGCTCCCTCGGCACCGCCGGACAAGAGATCGTCATCGAGGAGTTCCTCGAGGGCGAAGAGCTGTCCGTGCTCGCGCTGACGGATGGCGAGCGCATCGTCATCCTGCCACCCGCACAGGATCACAAGCGGCTGGGTGAAGGCGACACGGGACCGAACACCGGCGGGATGGGCGCGTACTGCCCGGTGGGGATTGCCACCGAAGCGCTGCTCGCCCGGGTGCGCACGGAGGTGTTCGAACCGGTGCTGCGCGAAGTCGCGGCGCAAGGCACGCCGTACGAGGGCGTGCTCTACGCCGGGTTGATGATTCTGCCGGACGACACGCCGTCGGTGCTCGAATTCAACGCGCGCTTCGGTGATCCGGAGGCCCAAGCGCTGCTGCCCGCGCTGCTGCCCGGATTCAGCGAACACCTCACCGCGATCGCACAGCGGCGCTGGAACCCGGTCGCAACGCAACACGTGCTGGCGGTCGAGCGGGCCGCGGTCAGCACCGTCCTGGCAGCGCGCGGCTATCCCGACAATCCGGAAAAAGGCGTCGCGATCCGGCTTCCGGACCCCAAGGACCTGGGCGACGACGTGATCGTGTTTCACGCCGGCACCTACCGGGACAACGAGGGGAGACTGCGTACCGCCGGCGGCCGGGTGCTGAGTGTGACCGGGCTCGGACCCACGGTGGCGGTCGCCGCGCAGGCGAGCCGTGACGGGGCGGAGCGCGTCGCCTTCGAGGGCAAGACCTGGCGGCGCGACATCGCCTGGCGGGAGATCCGCCGGGAGGAGGGGGGCGGGGGGCGGGGGGGGCGTGCCGGAGCTGCCTGAAGTCGAGACGATTGTCCGCGAGATCGCGCCCCGTCTGGAAGGGTCCCGGATCGCCCGTGCGGAGTTGAAGAAGACCGATGTGCTGCGGGAAGTGTCGAAGCCGCGCCTGATCAAGGGGCTGAGCGGCAACACCATCGAGCAGGTCACCCGACGCGCCAAGCACGCGGTGTTTCGGCTGTCGTCCGGCGACCGCATGGTCATCCAGCCGCGCATGACCGGATCGTTCCTCGTGTACGAGCACCCATTGACGCGCGCTGAGCTGAAGTATGTCGTCCTGATTTGCACGCTGAGCGACGGGCGCAAGTTCGTCTTCCGCGATGTCCGTCGCCTCGGCACGATCTGGTTGCTCGACGAAACCGGCTGGATCGCTTACACCGGGAGGATCGGCCCCGAGCCACTCGAGGAGACGTTCACGCCGTTCGTCTTCGCAGACCGGCTCAAGGGGACGCGGACGGCCGTCAAGAAGGCGATCATGGACCAGCACCGCCTGGCGGGCGTCGGAAACATCTACGCGAATGAAGCGCTGTTCGACGCGCGCCTCGATCCGGCAACCCCCACCGACAGACTGTCGCTCGACGAATTCGCCCGCCTGCACGCGGCGATCGTCGACGTATTACGGCGCGCGCTCGCGTCGTCGGGCACGACCCTGCGCGACTATCGCACCGGGACCGGCGCGCGCGGCCGCTTCCAATTCAAGCTGCGGGTATACGGTCGCGGCGGCGAGAAGTGCATGAATTGCGGCAGGAAGCTGGTGGAGACCCACAAGATCGACTTGCGCACGACAACGTTCTGCCCGAGATGCCAGCGGTAGGTTGGACGGTTGGACGGTTGGAACGAAACACCTTCCAACATTCCAACCGTCCAACTTTCCAACATTAGTCAACAAACGCCCACAGGAGCTCCCGGCTCTTGCGGTCGAGCTGCCCCGGCGCGCTCAGGTGATAGAGATCCCCCGCCAGGTCGCGGATCAACAGACCACCGTGCGGCAGCGTGCGCGGCCAATCATCGAGCCGGGTCTGGAACGTGCGAGGGCCCTGCCTCGTCTCGACCCGCCAGCGGCGGATCTCGACCTCCTCGTCGATCTCCAGGACGCGCGTGACCTCGAACACGAATCCGGCCACCGCGAGCGCCCGCTCCAGCGCCGCGCGCGAGCGTGCATCGAGCTCGGCGGGATCCTTCACCAGCGCGAATTCCTCCTCGTCGGCATCGCGGAGCGACAGGTGCCGGGTGGGCTCGGTCCACGGAAACGCGCGTCGGACCGATACGGCGCACTCCTCGTCTCCCCGCATCGCCCACAGCGAGCCGTCGGCCCGCCACTCGAGGCGGAGCTCGGCCGCGGGCTTCTGTGCCGCCTCATCATCGGAGCGCCTGACTAAGGTCGATTCCATGGAAAACCTCCGGTGTCGGGTGTCTGGTGCCTGGTGTCTGGAGTCAGAAACCAGACACCTGACACCAGGAACCAGTCACGCAAGTTGCACCTGCAGATCGTATAGCCGCCGATACGTTCCTTCGGGCCGTGCCAATAGTTCAGCATGCGTGCCGTGCTCGATCAGGCGTCCATCTTCGATCACGAACAACCGCGACGCCTTGCGCAATGTCGACAAGCGGTGCGCGATCGCGAAGACCGTCCGTCCGGCCACGAGCCGCTCGAGCGCCTGCTGGATCTCGCGCTCCGTCTCCGTATCCACGCTGCTCGTCGCCTCGTCCAGAATGAGGATCCGCGGATCGTGCAGGATCGCCCGCGCGATCGACACGCGCTGGCGCTCACCGCCCGACAATGTGTGCCCCCGCTCGCCCACCACCGTGTCGTACCCGTGTTGCAGCTTGGTGATGAAGTCGTGGGCATTCGCCGCCTGTGCAGCCTTGACCACATCGCTCAGCGGCGCCTCCGGCAACCCGTAGCGGATGTTCTCCACCACCGTGCCGTGAAACAGGTACGGATCCTGGAGCACCATGCCGATCTGGCGGCGGTAGTGCCCCGTATCGAGCTGCCGCAGATCGACGCCGTCGATGCGAATCGCGCCCCCGCTCACGTCGTAGAAGCGCGCGATCAGGTTCACGATCGTCGTCTTGCCGCCGCCCGACGGTCCGACGAGTCCGATCAGCTCGCCCGGCGTCACGTCGAAGCTCACGCCCCGCAGCACCTGCCGGACGCCGTCGTAGCCGAACGTCACGTGCTCGAACGTCACGCGCCCGTGCACCGGCTCGAGCCGCACCGGCTCCGCCACTTCGCGGATCTCCGGCTCGGTGTCGAGCACCTCGAACACGCGGTGCGCCGACGTCGTTGCCCGGTTGATCGTGCGCGCCATCTGGCCGATCACGTCGATCGGCGCCAGGAACATCGTCGTGTAAAGCAGAAACGAGACGAACGTTCCTACCGGGAGCTGCGCCCCACTGCCGAGCAGCCGCGGCACGGCGAACAGCCACACCGTAATCGTCATCGCGTGCACGCCGAGGACGAGCAGCGGCCAGAACGTCGTCCACGACGCGTGAATGCGGTTGAACTCCGCTGTCACGTCCGCGTTGCGCTCGCCGAAGCGCGCGATTTCCCGGTCTTCCTGGTTGAACGCTTTCACCACCCGGATTCCGGGGATGGTGTCCGACAACACGTCGGTCACGCGCGACCACTTCCGCCACGCCCGGATGAACAGCCGGCTGATGTTCTCGCCGTGCCGATAGATCACCCAGCAAAACACCGGGATCGGCAAGGTCATCACCAGTCCAAGCCTCCAGTCGAGCGAGAGCAGTACCGTTCCCAGTCCCAGGAGCTGCACGAGCGAGAGCGACACATCGACGATCCCAAACGCCAGGAACTCCCAGAGCCGGTCGGTATCGGCGGACACCCGGGTGATCAGACTGCCGGTCCGCTTGCGCGAGAAAAAAGCCAGGCTGAGCCGCTGGATATGCTCGTACAGTTGATCGCGCAGATCCCGGGCGACCCATTCGCCAAGAATCGCCATCAACCGCAACCGGACATACGCCGCGGCCTGCTTGACGAGGTACACCGCCGCCATCGCGGCCACGGCGAGCGCCGCAATCGTCCCCGCGCGCCCGAGCGACAACGTGCCCGCCTGCGCCGGGCGCACCACGCGGTCGATCAGATAGCCCGCGAGATACGGCGGAATCAGGCTGACCAGCGTGATGACCGTGGCCGCTGCCATGCCGAGCGTCAGGTCGCCGCGGTAGGGCTTCAGATAGCCGAGCAAGCGCCGGATGACGGCCGTCTGCCGGCCCGACACGAGTGCCTGCGCGTCGCGAATCGGCCGCGCCACGCTCTCGGCATACAGCCGGTCCGCTTCGCCGTCGGCCAGCTCGCGCGTGTGGCCCTGAACCTGCTCCTCGAGCACGAACCGGATGTTCTCGAACGCGCGCCGCTGCCGGTGCGTGTAGCGCAGCAATGCCAGCGCCGGCTCGCCCGGTGCGCCCAGGATCGTCAGCGTGTTGGCCGACAACCCGGGCGCTTCGCGGACCGCCTCGAGGCTTGCCCGCTCGATGCTGCGCACGTCCCAGCCCTCGCTGTCCCGCTTCGCGACCGCGATGTGCCTGGGGCCCAGCGCGAACCACGTTTCCGCGAGCACCAGGCTCTGGTCGAGATCAGCGAGCGCGTACAGCTGAATCGGCGCGCCGTGCCAGGCGTGCTCGATCTCCCGGCGCAGCTCCGGAGGGAGCCGCGTCGGCTGGGCGGTGTAGCGCTCGATGATGTGATCGTCGAGTTGTTGCTGCGTGCTCATGTCCGTGATCCTCGAATCGGGGGTAACAGAACGGCCTCCCAGGTCCCATGAAGCACCCGGAAGGCCGGATCACGGCATAGATACGATCCGATCGACTTCTAGGGTGCTCCTCCACCTCCACCGGCGCCGGCGATGCCGAACGCAGTACGCCCGCGCGCGTCGAACACCGGAGCGAGCAGGCACAGCATGCCCGGCTCGTACCAGAGGCGGCGCAGCATCGGCGTGACGGTGGATTGACGAATCATTTCAGTCCGAAACCCCTTCGCATGTGATTCGGGAGGCTGCTTCGACCAAACTAATGAACAGGTACGGAGCCGGTCAAGGCGAGGATTCACGATCACCCCCCAATCGGCCGTCCCGCTGCGAAATCGAAGAGCGTCGTACCGCGCAGGCGGTAGAGCGCCGTCCAGTATCCGCGCAGCCCCCGGACGTATTCGACCAGCGCCTGGTCCTTTTCGGTCTGCGCGATGTACAGGTTGTCGATCGTGATGCGCCCGATCACGTAGCGATTGTACGCCACCTCGAACCGCTTGGCGGCGACGCTGTCCGCCTTCGCCACGAGCAGCGCGGTGCGGCGGGCCTGCGCGAGTGCGAGCGCGGCGAAACGAGCGTCGTGCGCAACCTGGGCGAGCGTCGCGTCCGAGAGGTTGGTGACGCGCTCGCGGTCGGCTTCGGCCGCGCGCACCCCTTCGTGATGCGCACCCCACTGCCACAGCGGAATCTGTACCGACAGCGTGAAGCGGCGAGCCTCGAGCAGGTTCTGATATGCGAGGCTCGCCTCCGGCGCCGTGGCGTTGAATCCGTAACTGGCCTGGACCGTGGCACCGGCGCCCGAACGAAGCCGCGCCTCGGCGACGCTCCGTCGGGCCTGGACGTCATCGAGGGCGACGGCCGTCACCGCAGCTCGATTCTTCAAGGCTTCGGCCACGGCCCGCGCCGTGTCGGCCTCGAACTCGGGGACCTCCCCCGTCACCGCGACCTCGACCGTCGTCCCGGGGGGGAGATCGAGCGCGAGGCGCAGCGCATCGGTCGCTCGTTCGTGCTCCAGCCGCGCCGATTCCACGACGGTGCGGGACCGGAGCAACGCGAGCTCGCTCTGCAGCAGGTCGTTTTCCCCGATCTTGCCGACCTCGAATCGTCCGGTGTTGAGGCGGTACAAGGTGTCGTTCACCGCCGCGTTGGTGACGGCGTTCGCGAGCGCGACGCGGGCGGCATACACATCGAAGAACAGAGTCGTGGTTTGCAGAGCTACGTCCTCCATCGCCTCGACGTATGCTCGTTCGTCCAGCTCGGCGCGCACTGCGTCCTCCTGACCGTTCCACGCGGCGGTGTTCGGACGGAAGATGTCCTGCCGCAATCCCACGGATACCGGCGTCGAGGACCACGACTGGTAGGCTGCCGGGCCGCTCACGCTGAGCCGAGCCAGCGACGAGGACACAAACAGGTCGCCGCCCGTAACCGGGATTCTCTGAGCGAGCGTGACCGTCATGCTTGCGTCGGTCTGCTGCTGGGGCACGAATTCGGTGCTGCCGTCATCCCGGAGCACCGGAATGATCGACTTGTTGTACGCCGGCACCGTTCCTCCGAGGGACAGCTGCGGCAGCAGCGCCGAGCGGTACGCCCGGTGGCGGTGGCGCCCCGATTCACGCGCCGCGCGCGCGGCGCGGGCCTGGTGTCCGCGCTGCTGCGCCAGCGCGATCGCTTCCGACAGCGTGACCGCCTTGGAGGAATCGGGAGGCGCCGTCTGGACCGCGAGCGTGGGTGTCACGAACGCGCCCAGGGCGAGGGCCAGGATGATGCATACGCGGTTGTTCATGAGATCACTCGTAGCGGAGGCAGACGACTGGATCCTGTCGCGCGGCGCGGTAGGCGGGCACGATCCCGAACGCGAGGCCCACGGTAAACGACACGCCGAAGGCGACGAACACCGACAGGGATGACACGATCGTGGTGATTCCCGCGAACCGCTCGATGCCCATCGACAGGCCGACGCCGACGAGAATACCGGCCACGCCGCCGGCCACGCTGATCAGCACCGCCTCGCTCAGGAACTGAAAGAGGATGTCCTTCTGGGTGGCGCCCATGGCGCGGCGCACCCCGATCTCCCGGATCCGCTCCAGGACCGACGCGAGCATGATGTTCATGATCCCGATGCCGCCCACCACGAGCGAAATGGAGGCGATCGCGCCGAGCACGACGTTGAAGATCGTCTTGGTGCGCTGCTCTTGGCGGAGTAGCAGCTCCGGCACGGTGATTTCGAAGTCCACGACCGTGTTGTGCCGGCGGGCGAGCATGCGTTGCAGTACGTCGGCGACCGAGGGCACGTAGCGCGATTCGGTGACGCGCACGATGATCCGGTCGAGCTGGTTGCGGTTGATGCGCTCCTCACGTTGCTGCTCGGACTCCGTCGGTGCATCGTTGGTGGTGACGGTGACCTCCCGGGCCGCCTGCTCGATATCGCGCTGCGTGAGCTGCGCACGGTTCCGGAAACGGATGAGCACGGTGCGCACCGGGACGTAGACGTCCATGTTGGCGTCGCGGATCCCCAGGCGTTGCGCGGTTTGCTGCGTAAGGCGACGATCCTGGAGCACGCCGACGACGGTGACCCAGCTCTCGCCGACCTTGAGGGGCCGGCCGATGGGATCCTCGGTCGTGAAGAAGCGCGTGCGTACGCCATGGCCGATGATCGCGACGGGAAGCCCGCGCTCCACCTGCAGCGGGGTGAACGTCGTTCCGGTGGCAAGCGCCAGGTTCGTGAGGCGGAAATACGTGGTGTCCACACCCACCAACTTCCCCGACCGACGCAGGCCCTCCCGAGTGAGCGACGTATTGAGGACGACTTCCGCGCTCGTTACCTCCACCTCAGGAACGACCCGGCCGATCGCTTGGGCGTCCGCGTAGGTGAGGCCGGGCGAGAACTTCGTCACCTTCTTGTCGGGTTGGTCGGCGGCGGGGCCCTCCCGCTGCTCCACCAGCGGCGTGACCATCACGTTGTTCGAGCCGAGCAGCCGCATCTGCTCGAGGATTTCACGCTCGGCCCCCTTCCCGATCGCGAGCATCGCAATGACGGAGGCGACGCCGAACAGGATGCCCAGCGACGTGAGCGAAGCTCGCAGTTTGTTGTGCTGCACGGCCTCGACCGCCGTGCGCAGGCTGAATCCAACGTGCGCGATGAACTGGCGGCGCAGCTCGGCGAGGTTCACCGCACTGGCGGTGGAACCGCGATGCCTCCCCGGGGTGCGGTGTCACCGCCCGCCACGGGCAGGCTGACGCGCACGGAGTCCGGGAGACGCGTCAGCGCGATTCGGTCGTGATCCGGTGGAGGCGTCAGCAGCACCCGGTCGTTCTCCTCGAGGCCGCGCACGATGACCACTTCGTCGTCGTTCATCGGTCCGGTGATCACTTCCTGTTTCACGATGCGTCCACCGGTCTGGCGATACACCAACGGGATGCCGGCCGCGCTGCTCACGGCTTCGAGCGGTACGTACAGCGCCACATTCAGCTTGAGGGTCTCAATCGCGTTCCCCGTCGTCATCCCCGGACGCAGCGTCGTGTCCGAGCCCTGGACCGTCACCTTCACTTCGAAAACCTTCGCGTCGGCGTTCGGCCGCTGTTCACCGACGTTCGCGACACTCGCCACGGTTCCGCTGAGGTGCTTGGTAGGATCGGCATCCAACGTGAGGGTCACGGGCTGGCCGACGGCAAGCTTGCGCACGTCGATCTCGTTGACGTAGGTCACCGACTCCATTTGCGTGAGGTCGGGCAACGTGGCCACACCCGGCTCCCAAGCGTTCACCTGCGAGCCAGCCGTGCGCTTGCGGCCGTTCCATTCTTTCACGTAGATCACCATCCCGGGCGCCGGCGCGCGGATCGTGAAGCCCGCCATCACGTCCTCCACGACCTTCAGCAGATTGCGCTGCCGCTGGAGATCAGCGCCCACCTCACGCATCTTCGCGCGCGCCTGCTCGGTCTTGGTCTCGTAGTCCGACCGAGCCTGGGTCAGCGCACGGTCCGCCCGTTCGTAGTCGATCGCGGCCTGGCGCTGCACCGTGGGCGCCTCGTAGACCGACTGCTCCTTGGCGAGGCGTTTCTCCTCCAGCGCCAACTCCATCGTGCGAATGTTCTCGCGCGCCGTCGAGAGCGTGAGCGTGGAATCGAGCATCGCCTGCTCGTACTGCGCCTGCGCCTTCTGGAGCGCGAGCCTCGTTTCGTCCAGCTTGTTCGCCAGGGTCGAGCGGTCCAGCTCCGCGACCACGTCGCCCTGTTTTACGATCGTGCCTTCCGGCACGATGGACTGGATCTTCATCTGCCACGCGCCCGCCTGCTGCGCGCCGGCGGGGGCGGTGATTTGGACGAACTGCCTCGCCCGCAACTCACCGGAGGTGGTGACCGTGACTGAAAACGGACCGCGCTTGACGCGCGCGGCGAGGGAATTGTCCGGGGCTGCGGGACCGCGCGCCAGCAGCCAGGCGCTGGGGACGAGAATGGCTATTCCGATCCCGATCACTTGCCGCCGAGTGGGACGGAACGTCTGCAGCGTTGCCAGGGAGGGAAGTCGAAGCGCACGCATGGTGTTACCTCACGGGGGAGCCGTAAGTTAGACACAATCCAGCCGTTTTCCGTTCCACGCTAGATGGCCTACGAGCCGCCGAGCCGCCGCGCGACATCCCGACTCCACGCCGCCTGTTGGTCCGCCAGGAGCCCATGGTTCGTCTCGGCATCGTAACGGCGCTGCTCGACCTTCTCCTCCTGGGCGAGCCGCTGCGCCAAGCCGTTCAACTTCGCATCGGCCTGTGCGCAGGGGCGTGAGAGATCTTTGAATACCCGCCATATCCGGCGGGCGTGCACCTCGGCCAGGTCGAAATGCGTCTGCTCGTGGCGCAGGACGCTCCGGCGTTGCGCGCTGTCGTTCAAGACGATTGCCTTGACCCAGGAATCCCGCGGCCGGAATCCGACGATCACCCGAACTTCGAACACATCACCTCTGCACTTCCAGCCGGAGTACAACGTGTACGAGGTCTTCGCGCCCTCCGAGCCCTCCGAGGGCGGGGACCCCAGGAAGTCGCTCCAGGCGAGCGGCCGTTCTGCGGACCACGCGAACGCGTGATCAGCGGCCAGATCGCCGCGCAGCAGGTCGTCCAGCACACTCGACGCTGGACTCGGGACGGGACCCCGAGCAGGACGAGGAGCCGCATGGCTGGCGCACCCTAGGGTCACGACGAGCAAGACCGCAACGGCGAGTCTCACCGCAGGGCCACAATTCTGCCTCGCGGCGGAATCCCCGCCTCCAGCTCCAGAATCCCGACGCTCGGCGGAATCCCAAACCGGGGCGCCCCCGCCCCGCCCGGATTCATGACCGTGACAGTCTTGTCGACGAGCTCGAGCAGCGGCCGGTGGCTATGACCGAAGATGATAATCTCGGCGTGCGGAAAAGCCTCATGCAGCGTGACGGGATCGGGGCTGCCGAATTGATCGCCGTGCGTCACGACAATGATGAAACCATCCAGCTCGATTTCCGCGACTTGGGGCAGCTGGGCCCGCACGTCGAGCCCATCGGTATTGCCGTAGACCGCCGTGACGGGCGCGAGGGCGCTCAGCTCGATTAACAGATCGCTGCGCCCCACGTCGCCACCGTGCAGGATGTGATCGACTTCCTTGAAGATCTCGAATACCTGCGGCCGCAGCATGCCGTGCGTATCCGAGATGACGCCAAGTCTCACGGCGCTTGCGACGCCGTCACATAGAAGTTCTCGTCCACGCTCAATTCGCCCGCCTGCGGTGAAGCCTCCAAAGTCTGCCACGCTTCGGTGGGACGGAGTAGCCGAGTTCCCATTCCCGGAATCTGGACCCGGATCGGCATATCGAACCCGGGGACGACGTTGGCCCAGTGATACGAGAGCGTACTGCCCTGTACGCGGTATTCGAACAGGGGGATTTTCGTCGTACTGAGATACTGCGCGAACACCTTGCTCAGATCGATCCCCGCCTCGTGGCTGATGTAGTCCTCGACCTGCTTGCCCGTCACGGTTTGATGATAGAAAGTCTTGTTCAGCCCGCGCAGGATGTCACGCCACTTCGCATCGTCATCGATGATCGCGCGGATCGTGTGCAGCATGTTCCCACCTTTGGGATACATGTCGCCTGAGCCTTGCGCGTTCACGCCAAACGCGGGCACGACGGGCCGGTCGTTCCGCACTCCGCGCCGCGCGCCGACCATATAGGCCGCACCGGCGCTCTTCCCGAGGCGGCACTCGGTGTAGATCCCCTCGGCGTAATTCGCGAAACTCTCGTGCACCCACATGTCGGCGTGATCCTGGGCCGAGATGTTGTTCCCCCACCACTCGTGCGCACTCTCGTGGACGATGATGAAGTCCCATTGCAGGCCGAGTCCCGTGCCCGACAGGTCGCGGCCCAGGTAGCCGTTGAGGAAATGGTTGCCGTAGGCGACGCCGCTCTGGTGCTCCATGCCGAGGTGCGGCGTCTCGATCAGCTTGTAGCCGTCGGCGTACCATGGGTACGGCCCGAACCAGTGCTCGAAGCAGCGCAGCATCGGGATCACCTGCTGGAACTGCCCGCGCGCGGTGTCGGCGTGATATGCGAGTGGCCAGAAGTCGAGGGTGAGCTTTCCCGCCTCACCGTCGAGGGTGTCGCCGAAGTGTGTGTACCCACCCGCATTGATCTCGGCGTTGTAGGTGTTGATCGGGCTCGTGACGAACCACTCGTAGGTGGAGGTGCCATCGCGGTTCTTGGTGGTCGCGCGCAGCCGGCCGTTCGAGACGTCGATCATCGGGTCGGGCACCGTGATCGCGATGCGCTGGCTGTCGGGCTCGTCGGCCAGGTAGTCCTTGGTCGGCCACCAGACGCTCGCGCCGAGGCCCTCGTTGGCGGTGGCGATCCAGCGATTGCCGAGGCTGTCGGTGGGAAACGTGAATCCGCCGTCCCAGGGCAGCCGCCGGCCCACGCGCGGCTTGCCGTGATACCACACGGTGACCGTCCGTGTCGTGCCCGAGCGCTGCTGCGCTGGCAGGGTGACGAAGACGGCGTTGCCGTCGCGGCGGTAGGTGAGCTTGCGGCGATCCTGTACCATGCTGTCCACCACGAGCGGCTGCTGCAGATCGATCTGCATTTCGCGGGCGGGCTGCAGCACGCGATACGTGATGCCGTTCCAACCCGTGATGCTGGAATCCTGCGGGTTCACGCGCGTGTGCAGGTCGTAGAACTGTACGTCCCACCAGGCCCGCGCGGGCCCGTTCGAGCCGCGCAGCGTGTCGGCGTGGGTGTAGTGTGTGGTGTCCTGCGCTCCCGCGAGCGCGAACGGTGACGCAGCGAGAGCGACGATCAAGCAAGCACAGCGCACGAGCGGCTCCAGGAATCGGTGTTGCGGAAACTGCGCGCGCGGTGCGCGCCTCGCAACCGTTAGGCCTCGCGCTGGCTCCGCGTGATCCACATGAGCAGTCCCGTAATGACCTGGAACACGAGTCCGAGACTTGCGAGGGACACGACGATCTTTCCCGGGATCCCCCCGAGGTCGCCGGTGTGAATCGCGCGATTGGCGATCACCATGCGCGCACCCGCCGGCGCGGTGCGCGAGCCTTGGGCGAACAGCACCCGACCTGTGTACGAGTCGATCAGCACCTGACTGCGTCCGCCGGGCGTGCGGTCCTCGGGGTAGCGCGCGCGGATGAAGTACGCCTCATCGCGCGCGGGCACGTCCGCCTCGAACGGCGCCGCGCCCGGTAATGCCGCGCGGGCGATCGCGAACGCGCTGTCGAGTCCAATCTGCACGGCATTGGCGGCCGGAATTGGGACGTGCGGATTGGGGCGAGGCACGGGTTCCGAGCCCGTCATCGTGTAAAACAATCTGGTACTCGTACGCTCGAACCCGATCGCGATACCGGTACCACAAAGCGCGAGCAGCACAATCAGCGAGACCACACCGATGGTGTTGTGCAGGTCGAACCAGCTGCGCCGGGCCGCACTCCCGCGCCAGCTGATGCGAATGCGTTTCAGCGGCCACCACAGATACAGACCCGAGAGCAGCAGCACGAACAGCACGAGCGCCGCGCCCGTAACGACCTTTCCGCCGAGGCCGCCGAGGCCGCGGAACAACAGGTGCGTGTGCAATTGATGGATGACGTTGAGAAAGACCGGGCCGCCGAACCGTAGCTGCCCGAGGATGGCACCCGAGTAGGGATTCACGTAGACGAGACCGCGCGACAGCCCGACCTGATCCGACAGTCCCGGTCTCGTCGCCACCTGATAGCCCCTGATGGTGTCGTCGGGAAATGCCTGCTGCACGGCAGCGCCGATCTGGGCGAGCGTGAGCGGGCGAGCGCCGGCCGGCGCTGCGACATACCACAGGTGTGGATGGAGCGCGTGCTCGATCTCCGGCTCGAACGCCATGATGGAGCCGGTGATGCCCAACAACGCGATGAAAACACCGGCAATCAATCCAAGCCAGAGATGCATAGTAAAAAGGACGGTTCGCAACCGCACGCGCTGCTCCAGGAGGTTTCGAAAGGGAGATGCCGCTTGCACTGCGAACGTCGCGCTAGACCTGCACGAACACCCGTTCGCCCCTGAATTTCTTGCCGCGCGGATCCCAGGGAAAGAAGATCACGACGCGAAACTCGACTGGGGCCCCGGTCGCAGCGCGCGAAAGCCACTTGCCCTTTTGCGTGCCGGTGACCGTCGCCTCTTCACACACACCCTGCGGGCCAATCACGATCTGCTGCAGATCGAAATGGATGTCGGGAATTGCACCGAGCAGCTCCATATAGAACCGCGTGGCACCGGCGTGGCCTTCCCATCGGGCGCCAGCCTCGCCGACAACCTCGTAGACGCAGTCTGGGGTCAGCGTGGCGATCAGTCCGGCGATGTCGCGTTTGTCCTCGGCGATCGAATGCGACTTCCACAGCTCGCGGATCTGGCGGTACAGCTCGGGCGTCACCTCGCGCGACAGGAGCTCACGAACGTCCATCGCTACCCCTGCCACGGTTTGATCAGGTGGATCGGGAGCCCCATATGGTCGACGACGCGCTGCACGACGAAGTCCACGAGCTGACTGATTTCTTTGGGCCGCTGGTAGAAACCCGGAGCCGCCGGAAGTATGGTCGCGCCGGCCTCGGCCGCGAGCGTCATATTGCGGAGGTGAACGAGCGACAGCGGCGTTTCCCGCGGCACGAGCACGAGCCGGCGCCGCTCCTTGAGCGTCACGTCCGCCGCGCGCTCGATCAGCGAGCGGCTCGTCCCCTGCGCGATTGCGGCCATCGTGCCCATCGAGCACGGGCACACGACCATGCCGAGCGTCTGTACCGATCCTGACGCAGGCTGGGCACCGCGGTCGGTGTCATTGAACAAGCGCACGCAGCCCCAATCGCCGCCCGTCGCCTGTTTCAATGCCGCTTCGTCTTTGATCCCGCATTCTTCGGCAAGGAGACGCCAACCGTGCGCGGAGATCAGCAACCAGGTCAGCACATGATTCGTGGCGAGCACCTCGAGCAGCCGCACGGCGTACGGCGCACCGGAGGCTCCGGTGATGGCGAAAACGACGGGTGGGGAAGAGTTTGACACGGCCCGAATAATACCCTCTGGCTAGAGGCGTCGCGCGGCGTTAATTCGGACCTATCACTCTTCTCGTCGAGGCATCTGATGCAGTCACGCGTGCGATTGACCTTCGCCGTTGCTGCTCTCGTCCCCAGCGTCGCTCTTGCCCAGGCGCCCGCTAGCAGCACCACGGCACTCACGCCGCCCGTGGCGGCGGTACGGCCGCACCGCTTCGACGAGCATGACAACGTGCGGGTCGATCCCTACTACTGGCTCAAGGATCGGAATAACCCGGAAGTCATCAAGTACCTCGAGGACGAGAACGCCTACACCAAGGCCGTCATGGCGCACACGCAGGCGCTTCAGGAGCGGCTCTACGAGGAGCTGAAGGGACGGGTCCTGCAGAACGACCAGTCAGTCCCGTTTCGCGAAGGCAACTACTTCTACTATACCCGCCTCGTCGAGGGCAAGAATTACGCGATCTACGCCCGCAAGCGCGGCTCGCTGAGCGCCCCCGAAGAGATCATGATCGATGCCAACGTACTCGCCGAGGGGAAGGCGACGTTCCTCATCCGGGCGTGGGAGGTCAGCTCGGCGGAGGATCTGCTCGCGTTCGCCGCGGACACCACGGGTGGTCGGGTCAGCTCAATCCGATTCAAGAATCTGCGCACCGGCGAAATGCTTCCCGACATCGTGCCGCGTGCCATCGGCGGCATCGCCTGGGCCGAGGACAACCGCACGCTGTTCTACACGAAACCTGATTCCGTGAGCGTGCGGCCCTATCAGGTCTACCGTCACCGGCTCGGCACGCCCGCGGCGACCGACCAGATGGTCTACGAAGACAAGGATGAGACGTATTACGTTGGCGTGTTCAAGACCAAGTCCCGCGCGTACATCATGGTTCAATCGTCACAGACGATGGCGACCGAGTACAGCTACATCCGGGCCGACCAGCCCGACGCGCCGTTCAAGGTCCTCATCCCCCGCGAGCGCGGTCACGAGTACTCCGCCAACCATTTCGGCGACTACTTCTACATCTTGTCCAACGACCACGCCAAGAACTTTCGCCTGATGCGTACGCCTGTCGCAAAGCCGGGCCGCGACAACTGGCAGGAAGTTATTCCGCACCGCGCCGACGTGCTGCTCGAGGACTTCGAATTCTTCCGCGACTATCTCGTCTTGACCGAGCGGAAAGATGGCCTCGTGCAGCTGCGGGTGCGCCCCTGGAACGGTACCAACGAGTACTACCTCGACTTCGGCGAGCCGGCGTATCTCGCGTATGTCAGCACCAACCTCGAGTTCGACACACCCGTACTGCGCTACGGATACACGTCGCTGACGACCCCGTCATCGACGTACGACTACGACATGCGGACGCGGCAGAAGACGCTGCTCAAGCGTGATCAGATCCTCGGCGGCTTCGATCCGGCGAACTACGTGAGCGAGCGGTTCTTCACGACCGCGCGCGACGGCGCGCGTGTGCCCGTCTCCCTCGTGTACCGCAAGGGAATCGCTCGCCCCGCTCCGCTGCTGCTGACTGGATACGGGTCCTACGGCTCGAGCTCAGATCCAACGTTTTCGTCGGACCGGCTCTCGCTGCTCGATCGCGGCTTTGCGTTCGCGATCGCCCACATTCGCGGCGGGTCGGAAATGGGTCGCGCCTGGTATGAGAACGGCCGGCAGCTGCAGAAGAAGAACACGTTCAACGATTTCGTGGACGTCGCGGACGATCTCATCCGCCGTGGCTACACGTCGGCCGATCGCCTCTTCGCGCGCGGCGCCAGCGCCGGCGGGCTGCTCATGGGCGCGGTCGTCAACATGCGGCCGGAGCTGTTCAAGGGCGTCGTCGCCGGCGTGCCCTATGTCGACGTCATCACGACGATGATGGACTCGACGATTCCATTGACGACCGGTGAGTACGATGAATGGGGTAACCCCCATGATTCGACCTTTTACCGCTACATGCTGTCGTATTCACCGTATGACCACGTCGAGCAGAAGGTGTATCCGAATCTGCTCGTCACCGCGGGCCTGTACGATACGCAGGTGTTGTATGTCGAGCCGGCGAAGTGGACCGCCAAGCTGCGGGCGATGAAAACCGGCACCAACCGGTTGATCCTGCGGACAAACATGGAAGCGGGGCACGGCGGCGCGTCGGGTCGGTACAAACGCTGGCGGGATGTCGCGTTTGAGTATGCGTTCCTGCTGGATCTCGCGGGCCTGGGAGACAAACCGACGCCCTAGCGCCCCCGGCGGTTCGGCGTTGGGGAGCGTTTCGGGTGTCGGGGCGGACCCTTCGGGACGGGGGACGAGGGACGGGGGAAGTGTAAAACCGAGCGCTTAGGGTTCGTTGTACCCTTCCCTCGTCCCCCGTCCCCCGTCCCTTTTTTCACAGGATCCGATCCACCAACGCGCCCAGAAATACGACGATGCTGACAATCCCATTGGCCGTGAAAAAGGCCGCATTCAGTTTTGACAGGTCACCCGGCTTCACCTGGCGATGCTCCCAGCCAATCAACGCCACCGCGAGCGCCACGCCGCCGAAGTAGGGCAGCCCTAGACGGGCGCCCATGCCAAAGAAGATCAGCGCCGCAATGGCGGCCCCGTGCAGCAGCTTTGCTACGATGATCGCCCACCCCTGTCCCATCCGGACCACCACTGACCGCAAGCGCTCGGTCCGATCAAAGGCTTCGTCCTGGAGCGCGTAGAAGATGTCGAACCCCGCCACCCAGCACATCACCGCCACCGCGATGACGAGCAACAACCACCACGGCTCGCTCCAGGCGCCCGTGATCGCGATGTAGCCGCCTACGGGCGCGATCGCGAGTGAGCCGCCGAGCCAAAAATGCGTCCAGTCCGTGAAGCGTTTGGTGTAGCTGTAGGTCGCGATCCAGATCAGGGCGACCGGCGCCAGCGCGGCGCACAACGGATTCAGCGCCCACGCGGCCCACAGAAAGATCACCATCGCGGCGAGCACCGCGACCCATGCCTGGCCGATCGTCAATCGCCCACTCGGCAGCTCGCGACCCTTCGTGCGAGGATTGCGCGCGTCGATGCCGCGGTCGGCGATGCGGTTGAACCCCATCGCCACGAACCGGGCGGCCGTGAATGCGATGACGACGAGGATCCCGGCACGCCACGTGACCGGCTGCTTATAGGATGCGACGATGACGCCCAGCAGCGCGAACGGCAGCGCGAAAACTGTATGTGGGAGTTTGACGAAGTTGACGTACCGCACGAACAGGGATTCGCCCGCGAAGGTCTGATGCTCACGCGGCGTCACAGTCAGCGGAGGGTCTTGAGGTATCCGAGCAGCATCCCAAGCTCGTCGTCCGAGAATCGCGAAAACCGCCGCTGGGTCATTGGGGACATGAGCTCGAGCCGCCGGTTGCCGAGGGCGTTGCCCGTTCGAAAAAAGGTGAGGAACGCCGAGTCCGAGTAAGCCGCCGCGACCGCGAGATTGGGCCCGGGAGGCCCGCCGTCCCGCTGCCCCTTGAGGTCGCGGCCGTGGCACTCGGTGCAGCTCGTCAGCGCAAGGTAACGGCCGAAGGCCAGACGGTCGCCGGTCGGCGGGGCGGCGGAATGGGGCACGGAATGATCGATGATGGCGGGCTCCGTGTGAAACTTGCCGAGCACCAGGCCGAGCCGGCCGAGCGGCCCGATCCGCCTGGCGGGAAGCTCGTGCTCCACGGGCGGCACGCTGCGAAGATACGCGATGATCGCGCCCAGATCGGCATCCGCGAGCGCCGCGAACATCGACGCAGGCATGATGACGATACCGGTCCCGTCTTTCCGCACGCCATGGCGGACAAGGCGCTCCAGCTCCGCGTCGGTGTAGCGCGGGACGAGCCGGCTCAGGTTCGGCGACGCGATCCGTGCGAGCATTGGGTCGTCGATCATCACGTCGCCCTCGAGATTCGTGCCGTGACAAGTGACGCACCCCCGGATCGTCGCAAGGCGTCTCCCCTCAGCGACAGCCGCCGGACCCGACGGCACAGCGATGGCCGCCTCGACGATTGGAACCGCGTAGGTCCTGTTGAGAATCCGCGCGCTCAAGGCGTACACAACTGCCAGGCCCACGACCAGCACCGCGACAATGCCGCCCGCGACAATTCCGAGCCACCGCAGCACACGCTTCATGGGATCTCCGGTTTGGGTGCCGTGCGCCGCGCGGCGATCAGGAGCCCAATCGCGGCCCCTCCCGCCGCCGCGGCAGCCAACACGCCGAGTGCCGTGACGGTCAGCATCGTGGCCCGTTTGGCTGCGTCCGGCGCTCCCACACGCCACCCCGCAGTATCCATCACGAGGGCGACGAGCAGAAACGCGGCGGCGGCCGCCACGCCCGGTGCCCCGGCCAACCGCATGGCGAGCCCGCTGTCCCGGAGCCCCACGCCGACGCCGGCTCCCGCGATCGACGCGACGCAGAACACTGCCGTCGCGAACACCGCCATGAAAACGATGTGGATCGGCGCGCCCAAGATCGCGCCGCGCGTTACCAGCGCCGGCTCCGTCGCCCCCAGCACGGCGCCGATCGCGATGACTGCCGGACCGTACGCCAGTCCGCCCGCCCACGCCAAACGCTGGGAATCAGCGCATCCGGTCACGCGCGTGCCCATCGCCCGCGCCCAGCCGGCGCCGGCCGCCGTCACGATACCCAAGGCGAGCGCACCGGCGATTCCGTGCTTCACCGCCGGCGCCACGGGGAGCGCTTCCAGACCGAGCGCGGGGAGCAATGCGACGATCAGCCGATCAGCCCGCCGCCAAGGTAGCCTGCGCTGAGCCGCGCCCCGACCACGGCGCCCTCAAGGTTCAATGCCGAGGTCCTTCCACATCGCGTCGACCCGAGCCTTCGTCGCAGGATCCATCACGATCTTGTTCGGCCACTCGCGCGTGAAGCCTTCTTCCTTCCATTTTCGCGTCGCGTCGATTCCCATTTTCGAGCCGTAGGTGAAGCCGCGGCTCGAGTGGTCGAGCACGTCGATCGGCCCCATGGTAAAGCGCACGTCGCGCTCGGGATCGATGTGATTGAGCGCCACCCACCACGCTTCCTTGGGGTCGCGGACGTTCACGTCCTTGTCCACGACGACGATCACCTTGGCGAGCGACATCAGGCCCTGTCCCCACAGGCCGTTCATCACCTTGTAGGCCTGGCCCGGGTACTGCTTGTCGATGCTCACGAACACCAGGTTATGAAAGATCCCCTCGGCCGGCATGTGCAGATCAACGACCTCGGGAATCGTGAGGCGCAGCAGAGGCAGAAAGATCCGCTCGGTCGCGTGGCCGAGGTAAT
>WNFY01000370.1_pt1 | contig 38863 bp, 35 predicted proteins | sample 5400091 | NCBI WGS metagenome assembly WNFY01 (sample SAMN13153364, study PRJNA577476) | soil metagenome | isolation source: 60 cm soil or saprolite under grassland replicate 1 | place: USA:California | collected 2016-06-15 | reverse complement strand
CGCATATTTGCACACAAAAAACATGCGGCCAGGATTCACGCTGTTTTTATCAACAAGCGCGCAAACGTTTGCTGGGCGCGGATGTTCTGGTGATTAACCACACGCTGCTGTTTATTCTGTTGATAAGTCCGGAGGTGCAGGAAGAACGCGAGAGCGGTTTCATTTTCCCGAATGATTTCCTGATTTTGGATGAAGCGCATACGGTCGAGCGGGTCGCCTCGCGCCAGATCGGCATCGGCGTCTCGCAGTATGGGCTGAGATCGATAATCCAACGACTTTACAATGCCCGAACGCGCAAGGGCCTTTTCACGGTGACGCGCGATGCGGAGGGTGTAAGGCTCGCGGCCGAACTGGTCGATGGCGCAGAGAAGTTTTTCGCTGCGGTTGAATCGAAATGCGATTTCAAGAAAGGCCGCGAATTTCGCGTGCGTGACGCCGATCTAGTGCCCGACATGATTACGAGCCGATTGACCGCGTTGCAAGCGCGAGTCTCCGAAGTTGTAAAACGTGCCGACGACGAATTTCTAAAAGCAGAATTACAGGAATACGGCAGGCGGATTCGCGACGCTCGCGCTGGGATCGCAGCGTTCCTGGAGCAAAGCGCTCGCGAGCACGTTTATTGGGTCGAGCGTACGGGTAAGACGGCGCAATTTCTCACGCTTAACGCTGCGCCGATCGATATTGCACCTGTGCTGCGTCGAATGCTCTTTCGCGAAAATTGTTCGTGCATCATGACCAGCGCGACACTCTCAGTGGGTCGCGCGGATCTCGCCTATTTCCGGCAACGCATCGGGGCGGGCGAAGTTGAGCCGGTGCTGCTCGGGAGTCCGTTCAATTTCCAGAAACAGATGAGGATATTCATCGTGAAGAAAATGCCCGATCCACGGGAGGCCGCCTACGGGGAAGCGCTGGAACATTGGATCGCGCATTTTGTCGAGAAGACCGATGGCCGCGCGTTCGTGCTTTTTACAAATCACCGGGGCATGCAGCAGGCGGCCGAGCGAATGGGGCAATTCTTTTCGCAAAAACAATTCAATCTGTTGGTGCAAGGCGGCGGCGCGCCGCGCGGAAAACTTCTAGATCAATTCAAGACCACGCCAGGCAGCGTTCTTTTTGGCACCGACAGTTTTTGGATGGGCGTCGATGTCCCCGGCGAGGCGCTCTCGAATGTAATTATTACGCGTCTGCCATTTGCCGTGCCCGACCATCCATTGATCGAAGCGAAACTTGAATTGATCGAGGAGCGCGGAGGCGATCCGTTCACTGAATATTCGCTGCCGGAAGCGATCCTGAAACTGCGACAGGGCGTCGGTCGGTTGATCCGAACAAAGAGTGACCATGGTATCATTGTCATCCTCGACAGTCGCGTTCTGACCAGGCCCTATGGCCGGGCCTTCCTGCAAGCGCTGCCGAAGTGTCCAGTAGAAGTCATTTGAGAGGTTTCCGCTTTAATGTTCGCTTGAACATATAAACGAGCAGCTTAAATTGAGCGCATGGAGCGCTCTGATTCGTCGAATTCTGCAGCAAAAACTCGGCAGAGCGAGATCCGCCAAATTCTGGCAATCCTGCACAAATGGGGGATTCATACGATTGGTCAGCTCGCGGCGCTGGATAAGCAGCAGCTTGGGGCGCGACTTGGACCGGAAGCAATCCGAATGTGGGAGCGAGCAAATGGACAATCCAGCAGAGTAATCAAACTGATCAGGCCCCCGGAGTCATTCGAGGAGGGTTTCGAATTTGAGAACGAAATTGAAACGGCCGAGCCACTTCTGTTCATGCTCCGCCGATTTTTGGAGCAACTCGCCATCCGATTGAGCGGAATTTATCTCGTCGCAAAAGAACTGACCCTGCGCATCACGTTCACGGATAAACAAATTTACGAGCGCATTTTCAAAACTCCGCAGCCGACCAACAATGTCGATCTTCTCTTCCGGATGCTGCATACGCATCTGGAGAATTTTAAATCAGAATATCCGATCGTTGCGGTCGCGCTGAGCGCACAGCCGATCAGGCCTGCGAGGGAACAATTCGGATTATTTGAAACTACATTACGCAATCCGCATCAGCTCTCAGAAACACTTGCTCGTTTGACCGCTCTTCTGGGCGCTGATCGTGTCGGTACTCCGGTTTTGGAAGAAACGTATCGGCCAGATGCATTTCGGATAGACCCTTTTTCGTGGGCGCTAACTTCGGCGGCAGGCAATGGAGGGCAGAGCTCTGCGACGCCGGGACCGTATCCCGAGGCTCGCAGGAGCTCGCCCCTCCATATTTTGTGCTCAGTGCTGCGAAGATTTCGGCCAGCAATATCTGGATCTGTCCTGTTGGGTGAAGACCGCCCCTCACACGTTCGCGGTGCAGATGTTCGTGGCAAAATCGTCGATCAATGCGGCCCGTATTTGTTTTCCGGAAATTGGTGGGATGAAAAATCGTGGGTCCGCGCCGAGTGGGATCTGCAATTGGAGGCTGGAGAACTGATTCTCGCTCATGAAAGTCAAGGGACTTGGAAGTTGGATGGGATCTATGACTGAAACTGTCATCTCGAGCGGAGCGAGAGATCTCACAAAAGGACAATTGAGCACTCTCAGTCTCCAGCGTGATCAATGCTTCGTAGGGGAGGTCCTTCGCTCGCGCTCAGGATGACATGCCATGCCCTACATCGAGTTACATGCGTGCAGCGCATTTAGCTTTTTGCGCGGCGGTTCATTCCCAGAGCAATTAGCTGAGGTCGCCGCCGAGCTGGAAATGCCGGCGATGGCGTTGCTCGATCGCAACGGGGTTTATGGTGCGCAACGATTTTCCGTCGCTGCGCGCGAACATCATGTCCGCCCGATCATTGGCTGCGAATTGTTGATGGAAGACGGTGCAGTTCTTCCCGTGTTGGTTGAAAATCGCACCGGCTACAAACATTTGTGCGAACTGCTGACCAAGGCGCATCTGCGCAGCGAGAAAGGAAAATGCGCGGTGCGATGGGATGAGCTGTCGGAATTTGCAAACGGGTTAGTAGTTTTTCTCGGTAGCGCATGCGTCTCGCGTGCTGGCGATGGCGTCCTCGCCATCGCGAACTTTTCTAAACGTGCGGAATCGATAGCGAGTTGGAAATCGTACGAAAGATCGTTTCGGCGCGACGCCAAAACCAGCACGCGAGACGCGTGCGCTCCCCAGAATCTCACAGACCGCGCGCGATTTTTAATCGACGCGTTTGGCTGCGAAAATGTTTTCGTTGAAATTCAGCGGCATTTCATTCGGGGTGAAGAAAGCCTCAACCGCGCCCTGATCGATCTGGCACGCGGATACCGATTATCGCTCCTGGCAACAAACGGGGTGAAATACGCGAAGCCGTACGGGCGCGAAGTGCTGGATGTTTTCACCTGTATTCGAGAGCACACGCATTTGGATGCTGCTGGAAAATTGCTGACCCAAAATGCCGAGCGCTATCTGAAGAGCGATCGGCAAATGAGAGCAATTTTCGCGGATTTGCCGGAAACAATTGAAAACACGTCGCGCCTGGCCGAGCGGCTCATGTTTTCGCTCGAAAATCTCGGGTATGAATTTCCCGAATACCCGGTACCAAGTGGTCATACGATGGATTCATTCCTGCGCACTATCGTCTGGTTTGGCGCGCAACAACGTTATGCTGCGATCAGCACCAGGGTGAAGCACCAGCTCGAAGAAGAACTTGCACTTATTACCAAGCTCAGGTTTCCCGGTTATTTTTTGATCGTCTGGGACATCATCAATTTCTGTCGCGAACACAATATCATGGTCCAGGGCCGGGGCAGCGCCGCGAACAGCGCGGTCTGTTATTGCCTCGGGATTACTCCGGTCGATCCGGTGGAAAATCATCTCGTCTTCGAACGATTCCTAAACGAGAGCCGTAAAGGCTGGCCGGATATCGATCTCGATCTTCCCAGCGGCGACCGGCGCGAAGCAGTGATTCAGGAAATTTATCGCCGCTACGGGAAACACGGGGCCGCGATGACGGCAAACGTGATCAGTTACCGCGGGCGCAGCGCGGCACGCGAAATTGGCAAAGCGCTCAATTTTTCGCCAAGCATTATCGATCGTTTCTCCCATCTGTTTGCCAGTGGCGATTTCCCGCACACCCTCGAGCTCGAATCGCAGATCGAACAGGCAGGTTTGCCGAAAAACCATCCGCGCATGCCGGCGTTCATCAGGCTATATCGCGCAATTTATGGATTGCCACGACACCTTGGTCAGCATTCCGGTGGCATGATTATCTGCCAGAACAAGCTCAGTTCCTTTGTGCCGCTGGAAAACGCCTCAATGCCAGGTCGTGTGGTGGCGCAATGGGACAAGGATGATTGCGAAGACTTGGGCATCGTGAAGGTGGACTTGTTAGGCCTCGGCATGATGTCGGTGATGCAGGACGCGTTTGAGTTATGCCGCGAACGGGGCCGTCCGCTCGATTTGGCGCACATCCCGAAAGATGACGAAAAGACGTTCGAGATTATGCAGCGCGCCGACACGATCGGGGTTTTCCAAATCGAGAGTCGAGCGCAAATGGCCACCTTGCCGCGGATGAAACCGAAATGTTTTTACGATGTGGTGATCGAAGTGGCGATCATCCGGCCAGGACCGATTCAAGGTGATATGGTGCATCCGTATCTTGCGCGCCGGGCTGGACGCGAACCGCCGACATATTTTGATCCGCGCCTGGAGCCTGTTTTAAAACGCACCCTCGGCGTTCCGCTTTTCCAGGAGCAAATGCTCAAGATCGCAATGGTAATGGCCGATTTTTCCGGCGACGAAGCGGAAGAGCTGCGACGCGCACTGAGTTTTCATCGTTCCGAAGAACGGATGAACAAGGTCTGCGCAAAATTGCGCATGGCGATGGAACGCAAAGGTGTGACCACGGAGAAGATCGATAAAATCGTTCAGTCCATCTCGTCGTTTGCGCTTTACGGATTTCCGGAATCGCACGCGATTAGTTTTGCCATTCTCGCGTATGGCAGCGCGTATTTAAAAGTGCATCGCGCGCCGGAATTTTACGCGAGCCTTTTGAACAATCAGCCGATGGGTTTTTACACCCCCGCGACGATTGTGAAGGACGCGCAGCGGCATGGCTTGAAGATCAAGCCGGTTTGCGTTTCGCAATCCGAATGGCGCTGCACGGTTGTCGATGACAACACCGTGCGCCTGGGATTTTGTGTCGTGAGCGGATTACGCGAGGAACACGCTGAAAAACTCGTTAGGCAACGAAAAAAACAACAATTCGATTCGTTGGAGGCTTTCAAGCGACGTATCCCGCTCTCAAAAGATGAATTGCGCACATTAGCGGAGTTGGGCGCGCTGAATTGTTTTGCCGAGCATCGCCGTGCGGCGATGTGGGATGTGGAAGAAACATTGCATGACGATCTGCTGGGGAGCGCGGGCGTCTCGCCCGCTGTGTCACGCGCCTCGCGGGACACTGCTCGGGATCTTTTCGGCGGGGGCGCCGAAAAGAGCGGGCGGGGCGCCCGCGCTCCCCTACCGCCAATGACATTACCCGAGCGCGTGAAAGCGGATTATGACACGATGAATCTCACCACCGGACCGCATCCTATGAAGCTATTGCGCGAAAGTTTGCCGAATATTTGGCGCGCAATCGACCTTCCGCGCGCACGACATGGTTCCATCATCCAAATCGCCGGAAACGTGATTTGCCGCCAGCGTCCCGGTACGGCGAAGGGCTTTGTGTTTGTCAGCCTGGAAGACGAGACCGGTGTTTCAAATGCAATTGTCGATCCTGACTTGTTTGAACACTTTCGCCTCGTGATCACTGAAGAAGCCTTTCTGCTCATCGAAGGCGAAGTGCAGAATTCGGACAACGTGATTTTGATCAAAGCGCGGGAGATCAAACCGCTTACCCATGCGGAACTCGTGGGGAGCGAGTCGCACGATTTTCACTAATTCGTTAAAGCGATGAAGCGATAAAGCGTTTGCCGCTTCAACGCTGCGCCTGTTCAACGCGTTAACCGTAATTCACTCTCCCGCGTGATGAGGCTCAGGCGTTTTCGGTTCGGTCGGTTTTTCTGCTGGTTTCTGATCCGACTCGATCCATTCGGTGTGAAAAACGCCGGGCTTATCGATTCGTTCGTACGTGTGCGCACCGAAGAAATCGCGTTGCGCTTGCAAGAGATTTGCAGGCAACCAAGCCGACCGATAACTGTCGAAGTAAGCGAGCGATGCGGAAAATGCAGGAACAGGCACGCCGTGTTTAATGGCTGTTGTTACCGCAACGCGCCAGTTGCGCTGCGCCTTTTTGATCGCTCTCGTGAAATAACGATCGAGCAGAAGATTGTGGAGCGCAGGATCGCGCTGATAAGCCTCGACAATTCGGTTGAGAAATTTCGCGCGAATGATGCAGCCGCCCCGCCAGATGGTAGCGATATCGCCGAGGTTGAGATTCCATTTGTATTCGGTGCTTCCAGAACGCAGAAGCTCCATTCCCTGCGCGTAAGAAACAATTTTCGATGCGTAAAGCGCGTCGCGTACTGCATCGACGAATCGCGTTCGATTACCCGTAAACTTTCGAGCTCTCGGTTGTGGCAGAATTTTCGACGCCGCCACCCGTTCTTCTTTTCGCGAAGAAATAACGCGCGCTTCAACGGCAGCGTTAATTGTTGAAATGACGACAGATTGCCTGATGGCAGATTGGAGTGTCCAGATGCCCGTTCCCTTTTGTCCGGCTTTATCGAGAATCATATCGACCAGGGGTCTCCCGGTGTCAGGATCGATCTTTCGAAAAATTTCTGAGGTGATTTGAATCAGATAGCTGTCGAGCTCGCCTTTGTTCCATTCTGCAAAGACGTCGGCAAGCTCTGGAGCCTGCATCTCCAGAATATCTTTAAGGATCGCATAAGCTTCGCAGATCAACTGAATGTCGCCGTACTCAATGCCATTGTGGACCATCTTCACATAGTGCCCGGCGCCATCCGGTCCCATGTAACGGCAACACGGCTCGCCATCTACCTGCGCAGCGATCTTGCGAAAAATCGGGGCGATGATCTCCCAGGACTCGCGAGAACCGCCGGGCATAAGCGAAGGGCCCTTTAGGGCGCCTTCTTCGCCTCCCGAAACGCCCATACCCACAAAATGAATTCCCGTCCCCTCCAGCTCTTTGCCGCGCCGTTGTGTGTCGGTGAAAAGAGAGTTTCCCCCGTCGATCAGCACGTCGCCTCGCTCGAGTAACGGCGCGATTTCACCGACGACAATGTCCACCGGCTTGCCGGCCTTGATCATCATCATCGCGATGCGCGGTTTTTTAAGTGCAGCGACAAACTCCTCGATTGTGCGCGTCGGCTGAATGTTTTTTCCCTTGGCGCGTCCAGCAGCGAATTTTTCCGTGACCTCGGTGGTGCGATTGAACACCGCAACAGAAAAACCCTTCGATTCCAGGTTCAGAGCAAGGTTCTCCCCCATCACTGCCAGGCCGATTATTCCAATATCACATTGATTCGTGTTCATTTTGATATCTTCTTTTCCAATAGCTTGAAACAAGGGGGCCCGACTCACTGTAGCGAGCACTTGAACCTTATGGCAAATCCGGTTTGTGAAGTTTTAGTGACAGATGCGCAACTCAATGCGCCTGAGAATCGCCTGGATCCCGCTGCCGGTGCGAGAATTGATTTCCAGGGGATCGTTCGTGGCTCTGAGGATGGGCGTGAAATCGAGGGAATCGATTACGAAGCGCACTGGAAAATGGCCGAACATCAGCTAAGGGAAATCGCAGAGCAGGCCATAATCCAATTTGAACTTCGATCGGTTATCATTCATCACCGGATCGGATTTGTCTCTGTTGGAGAGCCCTCGCTCTTTATGCGAGTCCTCAGTGGACATCGCCAAGCAGCATTTCAAGCGAGTCGATGGATAGTAGATGAGTTGAAGAAAAAGGTTCCGATTTGGAAACGGCCACGGTTTAAGATACGGAATGACATGCCGGGGTCAGCGCCCCTGGCTACAGCTCTGGCGCCAACTACAGCAAAATGAACTGGGCTAATCGGATTACTCTAAGTCGGCTCGGCCTGACTGTGGTTTTTGTCGTGGCGCTTAATTCCTCCTGGCAATACGCACGCACCACGGCACTGATCGTCTTTCTCATTGCAGGTCTGACTGATTTTATCGACGGAGAAATCGCCCGGCGTTACGGGGTGATAACAAACTTTGGCAAATTGATGGATCCGCTGGTGGACAAGATCATGATGGCCGCGGCTTTTATTTCGTTGGTTCCTCTTAAAGCCATTCCAGCATGGGCAGCCACAACAGTGGTAGCGCGAGATTTTTTAATCACGGGTTTGCGCCTGATGGCGAGTACCAAGGGCCGGATTCTTCCAGCAGAACGGCTGGGCAAACAGAAAACTTCGTGGCAGATCATTACTATTATTTTCTTTTTGGCGCTCCTTTCGATGGCGGAGCTGCGATACGCCAATGAGAAATCGACATGGTGGGTGCGCGCCTGGACTGAAGCCGGCCCCGTCCTGGTGTGGGTTACCGTCGCGTTGACGATTTACTCCGCTCTTGGATTCACCTGGCGGAACCGCGAGCTGATTTCGCCAGACCAATAGGCCGCCAACAAGAATCCAAAGATTGAATTGTCGGGAATCCTTACGAGCCAAGGCGTATTGCCTAATCTATTCATTTTGAGTATGTTATGTCAGATTTTGATGGACCGGCGCATTATCGTCTGGACACTTTACAGCCTCGTCTTCGATCAACCATAATCCGGCGAAATTTGGCCAAAACATAACAGGCTGTAAAACAGATGGTTATGATAGTTATGGAGTTAGCAGGTTTCTGTTGGCACGGCATTTGCAGCATCTTGTACGATTACACTTTTCACGCCGCGCCATGCACTCAAACGCATTTTCGAAACACAAAGTCCTGCTGCTCTGCATCGCGTTTTGCGGGGCAATCCTTGCGTCGAGCCATGACGCCAAGGCGCTTGCCCTTGGTATGGGCGATTCCCACGAACTGGGCTATCTCTGGCCCGGCATACAAAAAAAATCAGGTGATCAAAACAGAGCAACTTATGTGAACCACTTACTCGGCATGGCTCTTGGCGCAATCAACGTTGCCAACGGCGAGGTCTACTTTCGCTCAAACCATGGTTTCAAGTCATTACCGGCCGCCACCCAAGCGCACAACGGCCATTGTAGAACGATTAGCCTTGGCACCGGTGGTTTATACACATACCTGTTCGCGACATACAACGGCTACGGTTCCGAAGTCTGGTACGTGGGTAACCTGAGCGGAATAATAACGATACCCTTTCTAGCGAGCCGGGCGTACCTCACTGGGTGGACGCTCTTTGGCACAAGTAGTGCAGGGGTCCCGGACGGTGGCGTCACGGTAATGTTGCTCGGCGTGGCTCTCGGCGTGCTCGCTTTGGCGCGACGCTTCCTGATGCGATAGCGGTCACACTTGAATTCAGAAATGCGCAAGACCATATGCCCCGCCCGTAGCATCGTAGCAAAAACGATACGCGAGCACTGGAAAGTCGGCATTGTGCCAACATGAAAAGAGACGGTCCGAGAAACTTGATCGGAATCATGGGAATCGCTGGAGGACTAGCGACCCTGCTCGCTTTCCCGACTGAAATAATTTACTCGGCAACCCCGACCATCAAAGTCCCCGGGCCGTATCCGTATGAAACCCCTATGCAAGTTCCGGCGCCGCCGCTCGTTTCGGACTCATCGCCCGTGCCGTCGCCTGCTCCTTTTCCGTACTCCGAATCGTCGCCCTTGCTCTTGGCTGCTCACGATCGCGATCCACGAACAGCGAATGCCCGCCGACCGCTCACTGCGAAAGCCGTGCGCGAGGCGGCGTTCAAATACAATGGAGTATCAAATTTTTGTGGATTTCTGGCCGCACTTCCTGCCGACGTTAGTGTGTTCGATCCAAAACTCGGAAGAACGCGCACGCTTGTAAAAGGAGGCCATGTAATACGCAAAAATGCAGCGTGGCTCCGCAAACATAAGCAAGCCGCCGCACACGAACAAACCGGGAGCTAACGAAAACGAGCGGGCAACGGGAATCGAACCCGCATTTCCTGAGACTGCAAGCATCCCGAAAAGCGATGTCATTCAAAAACTCCGAGACAAAGGCATTGGTGAAAAGAGAGCCCGCACGTTTCTCGATGCACACACATCAGCGAGTGGGCCGATTTACGAGTGGCGCATCAAGCGATCTGGCAAGCGTGATGACATTCATCTTGCGCTATCTGCTCAGCCTGATTCCGAGCGTTAGCGGCAGCGTTATTGGCACGTTGCGGGTAACAACGCCAACAACAGATTCTGTTAGTTGCAGGCAGTAATCCCCTTGGCGTGCTGCCGCCAGCAACTAACGCTCGCTAAGTTTTATGTAAAACCATCGACTCGCCACAGCCAACAGTCCGCTGACGGCCAGCATGACTTCGGCGATTCCTGCAAAAAACGTTTATCGGATCATTGCGCTTCTTAAATGCCGAATAATTCGGCACAGCCTTGAGAGAGCTTATGCTTCCCCTGGTGTACGTTTCGCTGTTGCTAGTTTGTTGCTACTTTTTCGGCTCCTCACCATCGTGGATCGGAAAATATGGGCGCTTTTACGCTCATAAGCGTTGCTGCCCGTGAATCTGTAGCTTTCAGCTTTAAGGTATCGAATTTTTCGCCTAAATAGTTTGCGCTGCTTTTCTCTGTTTTCTAAGTTTCGCTTCCGTCGGTGCAGCTCGCAAAACAAGGTGCCACTAGCTGCCGGACGACTACAGTCACAACACAATCCGGCACGCTTGTGGCGCAACTGGTATTTGCGCTGCCGTGACATCGCGTGGAGGAAACGGTAGGTCATCTCGGGCGGGGCGGTTTCCCTTTTTTTGTTTCGGCCTCGCGTGACTTCCTCGTCATTGAGAACTCATTCGCAGCCTTTTACCTGTGTACTACGGGAAATCCGGCCTGAGGTTCCGCGGAAAGCATTATTCAACATTTGAATAACTGCCGTGACCCGCGTTTACGATGACGCTGGCAACGTGATTGAAACACGCGAGCGCAAAGGCGACTCCAAAGAGTTGTAGAGTCGTTTTTGATTGCCGGATGACGAATGATCCGGCCGTTTACAACGCGGATGAAAAGCTGACTGCGTTTGTCGAACTCGAATCGGCGACTCGTGCTTGCGGCGAATTGTGCTTGACGAGCTGACCAAATTTTTTCCAGACTATGCGCCGTTAGCGGATCTGAATCGGGCGGAGGACATTTCGCCCCGCTAGGTTCTTCGCCTCCTCCAGACCTGCCATCGAAGAAACAACACGGCGGGGAAACAGAAAGGAAATATTCCTGTGAACCCATTGATCCAATTCAAAAAAGCAACTCCACTATTTCTCGCCGGGTTCGTGCTTGTATGCCTCACGCTTTCACCCCGAGTGCAGGCAGTCAGTCCGCCACCGGACGGAAGCTATCCCGGGGGCAACACCGCGGAAGGGAAACTCGCCCTTGCGGACCTCACCACCGGCTTTTACAACAACGCTGTTGGTATATATGCGCTCCTGAGCGTCACCACCGGCAGCTTTAATACGGCTGAGGGAGCTGGGGCGCTCCTTGCCAACACCGCCAATGAAAATACAGCCACTGGCGCGGGCTCGCTTTTAAGCAACACCACCGGCTCCCAAAACACGGCAAACGGAGCGTTCGCCCTGTTTAGTAATACAGAAGGCAGCTTTAATACGGCCATTGGCGGTCAAGCGCTCTCTAGCAACACGACGGGCAACATCAACACGGCCGATGGTGCTAGTTCGCTTTTTAGCAACACTACAGGCACCTTCAACACGGCTGTCGGTCGTAATGCGCTTTTTAGTAACATCACAGGTAACTTAAACACGGCTATAGGTTTTGAGGCACTCACTAACAACACTGCGGGTAGCAACAACACGGCCTTGGGCGTTGGAGCTGGCAGCGCCGTCACCACAGCGAGTAACGTTATCTGTATTGGCGCGAACTTTGATGGCGCGGACGTGAACAACAGTTGCTTTATCGGCAACATACGCGACGTCACGACGCAAAACGCGGATGCCATACCAGTGCTGATCGACTCCGCTGGCCAGCTCGGCACGGCAAGTTCCTCGGCGCGATTCAAAAAGGACATTAAGCCGCTAGACAAAGCCAGTGAAGCAATCTTCGCGCTAAAACCGGTGACGTTTCGTTACAAGCTGCACAAGGACAGCAGGCCGCAGTTCGGTTTAATCGCTGAGGAAGTTGCGCAGGTAAATCCAGATCTTGTGATCTACGATGACGACGGAAAACCGTACACCGTGCGCTACGAAGCAGTGAATGCGATGTTGCTTAACGAGTTTCTCAAAGAGAATCGGCGAATGCAGGAACAAGACAAGCGAATTGAAGAATTAACGGCACAGCTGAAACAGCAAGCGGCGCAGATTCAGAAAGTTAGCGCACAGCTTGAAGCAAGCAAACCCGCGCTGCAAATTGTCAACAATCCCTAAGGGCGCGCCCGCATTTTTCACAATCAGCCGTCACGCTCAGCGCATGGCGGTTTTTTGTTTCACCCGCCTAACACTCACCACTCTTTGAAATCGCCCGCCTGCTGTGCGTGTCGATCACGTTGCCTGCTGCATCGTAAATGCGAATCACAGCGTCATGTGAGGCCGCATCCTGCACGTCATTTAGGCGTTGGAATAACGCTGATTAGGCTTGCCTCGCGAATCACTATCTGTGGATCATCAAACTATGGAAGCAAACTGCGAGCACTCAGCGATGGCGGAGAGGCGGTTATTGGAAGCCGTGCTTATTCATGTCACACCGCGCCAAGGGTAGGTCCCCGTGGACCCTGGCCCTCGCAGTTTGCTGCACTGTTTCTTCGGGACAAACCGCGCCTGCTTTCGTTCAGGCGAGTTCGGATTCTCGACTCAACTGGCAACGTCGAGCAAACGATCCATTTCAGGGAACGAGGTCGCCAGCTTTGACGCGAGAGCATCGACCTGCGCGCCACCCCAAATGGAAAATCCCGTCAGTCTCTTCGGACACGACTTTTGCCACGGCCTTTTTGGAAAGATCCCCCGCTCGCTTTATCTCGGAAATTTTTTAACTTGTCATAGAAATCGAGGCGGCAGTCATGATTGGGTGACCGTCACAATTTTTTGCGAAGGTTTCCGCAACCCCGGGCCGCAACCGGTGTTTCAAACGATGGCAGCGATTGCGGGCTGTACACGGTGCGGAGAGGCGGCGCTTGGGGCTCCGTGCTGATTCATAAACACCGAACCAGGATAGTCCCCGTTTAATTCCTGGTCCCGCGGTCAGCTGTTAGAACTCGTAAAGTCTCTTCGGAGGCCATCTATGTGACAGTCAAGGTAGAAAGCTGCCATGACTACAAAAGTCACTCGCAACCTTTAGGATCGCCCGGGTTTGAAATTTTGGGGCGATGAAAGCTGAAATGTCGGGGAAACCGGAAGAGCTAGTTGGAAAATACTTCCACAGCGCAGACGAGACCAACAAAATTGAATGGCAGGGGGTGGTAATCGGAGAACCGCACCCCGGCTGGTACCTGGTGCAATTGTTGGAATGGGCTTCAGGAGAGCCAAGTGTGCAAAGACTCGTGCCAATCGAGAAGATGATCAGCTGGATATTTTATCCAAACGCGGATGCGATGACGGGCTCAAAATGTTCACAACATCAAATCACAGAACGTCGCCAAGCCGCATGAGGAATGTGCTACGCTATCGCCAATGACACTCAATCGAACACGAAAAGCTCCCGCCCGAAGAAAAAGACCATTTCTTCCAGTGCCCAAAATGCGGTCGGTTTGTGGACGGACGTGAACTCCGGACGTGAGGCGGGACAAGATTAATGGAATGAACTGAAGGGCAAGCCAGCGCCGTTATTGTACAGTTGTCCTACTTCTGTCTGTGTAAGGCTGCGACTGATCCAGAAACCGAACTCATCCATCTTGCCATCGAGAGACTGCGCTTCATACCCTAGCTTGAAATTGTCGCCACCGTTTCTCATTGGAGTTGACCACGCCGCCGTTACGAAAGTTCCGGCGTTGACAGACAACTTAATGTTCGTTCCGTCCCAACCACCAGCGACGTGATACCATGTTCCAAGAGATGCCGCTGTTCCCCATGCAACTCCTGCGGCGTGAACTCCATCACCGGCGTCAATGTTGAAAACGATCTTGTGATCTGACTGCCTTAGAAAAACAATGTACTCCCGCTGACCGAATGGTTCATATCTGTTTAATAGTCCAACGTCATTAAACAATGGTAACGTGTCGAACTTCACCCAAAACGAAAATGAAAATGGATTCGAGCCACAGAAAAAATCTGTGGTATTGGCGTTGCGGATTAGCGTTGTCCCGCTGACACCATCGAAATCCCGCGCCGTATTGATGATGCCCGCGGCTGTGCCGATAAAGTCCCCGAAGTTTGAAAGAGTTTTTCCGTTACCGCTCGCGTCCGTCGCGCCACCGCTCGTTTCATCGAACTTGTAATAAGCGTAGAGGCCAGTGAGGAACGTGTTATCCGGCGGTGTCGGAGTAGGCGTGGGAGTAACGATCGGAGTGGCGCTCGGGGTCGCGGTTGGAGTAGCGCTGGGGGTCACGGTCGGAGTGGGGCTGGGGGTCACGGTCGGAGTGGGGCTCGGGGTCGCGGTTGGAGTAGCGCTGGGGGTCGCGGTCGGAGTCGGGCGCGGGTGCGGAGTTGGGTGCGGATTCGCCGTTCGAGTCGCGGATTGTTGTCCGGCATTCAAAAGACCGGCGCTGAGCGTGAGGGCGACTACCGTTGGGACAACATGGCTGATGAGCGAGCACCAAAACCCGTCACTAAGCGAGGACATCACGCACTTGCGTCCCTCGCGATCGGTCGAAGAAAGTGGAATCATCGAAATTTGTTTTAGCAGTGTGAGTGATGCGAGCAAAAACTCACGGTTCCTTGAACTCACCTACGTGCTCGTGGGTCGCGATCACGCTGCCTGATTCGTCGTAAATTCGGGCGACTACGTGATGTGATCGACTGTAGAACCTCTGTGCAGTCACAAAGAAGCAAAGCAATAATGGCAGCAAAGAGGGTTTCATGCGCACTGTCCTAACGAGTTCGCCAGCGCACTGCAAGTAAAAATCCTGTGAGCCGTTGACAGGATGCTGACCGTACCAGGGTCGCTTTTTTTCTTTTGCAACCGTGTGGGGGAAGCGATGTGTAGTGGTACAAATTGGACGTCAGATTTGATTTAGTTACGCAACGCTTTGCGTTTTCGTCCAGATAGGCTTAAATGTTCAGGCGAACATGATCGAGTTTGGAAACGGTCAATCGCAATTAGAACTAGAGAAATCTAAACCGCCCGGCCGTTTTCACTGCCAGCGGCTCAAGCTGCTCCGGCCAGAAACTTATCGCCAAGCCGTGGAGCTATTAGCGGAACCTCGCGAGCAAGTTCCTTACGACCATATTTGCCGATTGCTGCGAGTGAGCGAACACACGCTCAAGGCAATCGAGGCATGGGAATCGCTTTCAATAGCGGAGCGAAAACAAAGGCTTTTGGACAAGGCTTTACGGATTGCCAGCAAGGCTGCCGATCGCGTCGAGGATCAAATCGAGGGTGCTAACATTACCAGGCCACTGTCGCGTTTGGAGTGGCTACGGAGAAAATGATATTGCTCTTGGGAGAAGCTGGGGGTGGTGTTCCGGTGCACATCAATTTGAACGTCGGAGCCGAAGCGTTGCACAAGCGATATTTCGACATGGTGGCGGAGATCAAAGAGGAGTTTTAGCCTATTTGTCATAGGTGAATTAGCGGGCAACGGGAATCGAACCCGCATTTACATCCCCGTCCTTAGACGACTCGTTAGGATCAGGTATTACCATTCTTTTGGCTTGCGGGAGTGTTGGTTGAACTTATCGACCTGTGATCGCAGCTTGGCTTGCCAGGTCAGCTGGATACCCGAAGTCGTTACAGCCGCTCACATGATCCCGTCATTCGCGTTTACGATGAAGCTGGCAACGTGATTGAAACGCACGAGCACGCGGGCAATTTCAAAGAGCCGTGAGCGGTCATGTTTGCTATGCTCAGCGAACGCGTTTGTACCGCTGAACTTAGCAATTTTGAAGAGGGCGCGAGCAAATCTCCGCGCCAAAAGCAGTCGCGACTTAGTCACAAGTCCGATTTTTGGTTCGCTTTTTTATGGCGGGGATGCTAGTATCGGAGGGCGGTTTATGATGCTTCTCAAGAAATCGCCGTCCCAGCTTCGATTCATATTTCTGCGCGCTGCTTCCAAAACGACAAGGGCCTTTTCGCATTGCTACACGTCGCTAGAATCGTTTTTGAAAGCCAAATGGCAAATGATGCGACCGCCTATAATATTGAAGACTTCCACGCACGTTTACGAGGTTCGACCACGAGCCGATCATAGTGGCGTCGATCTAATTAGTGACGTGCTGCCATTTGGTCCGCTGTGGTATGCCGGGCCAAACGCAATCAGCAATGCAATCAATTACGCAAAGTCTTCCAGTCGTTCGCATGACGCTGTCATTCGCGTGTTCGATGGAGCCGGCAACGTGATCGAGACGCACGAACAAGCGGCCGATTTGTTCAAGCCGCGGCGAACGTTTGCTTCAGCCAGCCCGGCTACTCCAAGCTCAGGCCCTGCAAAGACCGCCAGCGTTGAGACAGCGACTATCGCGCCCGTACTCGGCGGAGGTCACGGTCTCGTGTGGGTTAATACCGAGAAGCATGTTTACCACAGGGAAGACTCTCGTTTTTACGGCACGACGAAGAAGGGCAAATACATGACTGAGCGAGAAGCAATTCAAACGGGAAACAAAGCTGCGCGGCTAGGACGTGCAACCACGCAAAGTAATGCAATCGGCTACGCGAGATTTTTTCAGCCGTTCACACGACGCCGTCATTCGCGTTTACGATGAAGCGGACAACGTGATTGAAACGCACGAGCACAAGGGCGATTTCAAAGAGCCATAAAATGATCTCGTAGAGGAATAATGGAATTGCCGGTCGAGTTTTAGCGGGCTAAGCCGCGTCGTGGCGTGGAGTCAGTTCGAGCACAACCTTTCGGTCACCACGATGAATTACTGTACTGTAAAGCAAAATTGCCTTGCGAAATAAATGCCGCTGACGCTACATTTTTAGACGTGGGAACGGCATTGAGAGTTGCAGCATGAAAAAAAAATCTGAAACACAACTTTTGCGACAGGCTCACGCCCGCGATGCTCTGCTTCAAGGCGGCACGGTAGATTCGTTCGTTAACCCATATCATCCTAACCTGCGCTTCCCGGCATTCCGCGCCTATATTAGTGCCGTCCGTAACGCATTATTTCGCCCTCGAACGGGCAGGCGGCCCCCGTCAACCTAGTTTCCTACAGCCTTTTCAGCGGTGTTTGCGGGCTTCGCTAAACTGTCAGTCACATTTAGGTCACACAATTGTTTCTTGCGCGCGCGCGGAAAGCAGCGGAAAGCTTCTCATCAGCGTGCACAACGAAGCGTTGACCGTCGTCGCGATGTGCGTCAGCCACGAAGATCGTTCGCCCTTCGCGATCCACGGTTGCGACGCAGCCCCAACTCCAACCGGCCTTGCTGAGATTGTCCGCTATGATCTCCCAGTACTTCACCATTAGGATGCTTTTTACCGCCTATTCAAAACCACTTGCGGCGCAGCTTTGCTCGCTTCAAACTGGGCGCTCACCTTTTGGATTTGCGACGCCTGCTCTCTGAGTTGGGCTGTGAGAGTCTCTATTTGTTTCTGTTGCTGCGCGACCGTTGCTTGCAACTTCTCAACTTTGTCATTCAGCATGGCTTGGCGTTGGGGGCGCGTGGCAGGTTGTTGCGGTTCGCTACGAGGCACAGGTGCGTGAGGAGACGCAGGTGTGGCACCCGGGTTGTTCGGGTTCACGCAATCGACGCCAAGCTGGCCGAATCCATTCACAGTAACTTGACAAACGGTGACGCCGTTCCAGACCTGGGAGTTCGTGGCGATACCGTTGATAAAGCAGGCAGCGGTACCCGAAAAGACGCTGCCGATGCGTATCACGCCGGATTCGTCCCCAGGTGGGACTCCTGTGTTGTCGAGGGTACCAGCGGTATCGCCGATGTAAATGTTGTCGAAGCCAGTGGTCAGGTTTTGTCCTGCGTCAAAGCCCACGGCTGTGTTGAAAACAGAGTCGGCATTGTTCAGTGCCTCGTCACCGATCGCTACGTTGAAAGAGCCGACATCGTTACTAAACAGCGCATCAACACCCATGGCTTCGTTGGAACTACCAGTCGTGTTGAGGAAGAGCGCTTGACGGCCGACGGCGTTGTTTGAAACGCCGTCGGGGGAACCACCAGTAGCGTTTTCGTTGAAGAGCGCGAAGGCACCAACAGCGGTGTTGCTGTCGCCATCAATGTTGCTGAATAGCGCCCCCGCGCCAACAGCCGTGTTTTCAGTCGCGGTATTAGACAGGAGCACCCCGGCGCCGACACCAGTGTTGAAGTTCGCCGCGCCGTTGCTTAGAAGCGCGTATATACCGAACGCTGAATTGTAAAGGCCGGTGGTGAGGCTTAAAAGGGCGCCCTGCCCATCCGCCGTGTTGCTTGAGGAGACAGAACCTGGATCTGGTGTGTCTGTGGCGCTTTGCACTTGTTGGCAAAGCGCAAAGCAGACAAGCGCAGACAGGACCGTCGTAAATATAATTTTCCGACTTTTCACAATTTAATTTTCTTTCATTTTTTTTGGCCTTTCCTGATGTATCCCCTGCCGCGCCGTCTGCTCGCGAAACACTTTCGGAGTAGCCCCGCACCCGCGGGGCGAAGGCGGCACCATAACGTCTCATTTCTGGCCGTTTACTCATTTCCTTCGCAAAGCGTTCTACCAAAAAATGCGAATGATGTGTCAAGAAAACGAACGCCCAGAGTTTCCGCAGAAATCAAAGATCGAAACACAGGCTTTTAGCCGCTAGCCTCAGGCGGGCCGCGGCCGGTGGAAACCGTTGTCCCTCGACACGCCGCTGCCACGTGAAGGCGGCCGCGGGTCAGGCGGCAGCTTCAACGATGTTACCTTCCGTGCAAAAGCGGCGATACGTGAGGTCGAGTCCGAGCTTGCGTCAATGAAAGCCGAACAAGACCCACTGGCGTCGCACATATTTGTTTCGCACCGCTATTATCGGAACGTCAACGATACGAAAAGCGGAAAGCGCCGCGAGATGACAGCCCGGCTGAGTTACAACACTGCCTGCGAGCTTGGATTTCGCGGGAGCCTCGACGAATGGGAACGCCTCATGGGAGCAGTTGCGGGGCGGTGAAGCATCGGAGCGGGGCGCGGTTCGCTGTATCGCATGGTTAGGCCACTTCATCTTAGTATTTGAAGTTTGATTTCAGCATATTTGGGTCAATGGCACCCGCTACGAACTTATTTACAGTCAATCGTCCCATAACCTTGTGGTCCTTAACGATCAACGGGGGTATCGAGGTGAATTGGCTGAAGGGACTGTGCGAAGAAAACTCACCGCCGAACTCTCCGAACTGGTTCCAAATGCTGTCGGAACTAAACTCGCTGCCGTAGGTGCCGAAGTCATTGAAGATCGAATCGGCGTCGAACTCGTCGGCGATAACTCCCAAAAAGGTGTGTCGCTCATCGTCAGCAAAAACGCGAGCACCCGAGAAGGTTCTTAGGAGCTTGATTTGCAGTGCAATCTGTAGCTCCTGCACTGAAAAAGCGAGAGCCGCGCCAAGCTTTTGTTCGAGCGCTGCCATCGCAGCTTCCGCTTGTTTCTTGCGTTGCATTTTGGCGGCTTGAAGCTTTTGGAGAGCGTCAGCCGTCTTTTGCGGGGGACGAGGTTGTTGCGCCACGAGTTGCGTAGTTAGAATGGCGCAGAGGAGTGCAAAGCGAATGGTTGTTTTCATGTTGGACGTATAGTGGCCTAACGAGAAAGAGATAAGCCACGGCAGGGTGTCGCGGCAAGCGCGCCGAAGTGGCATCGCCAAGGGGTCGTTGGCTTCATCAACTGGTTAGGTGTTGGCGATGCAAACTCACAGGTTCACTCCCACGATCTTCAATAATAAGAGCGACACGACCGCGGAAACAAACCATGCTGCCATGCGTGTTCATGCGGGGAAATAAATCTGCCGAAACGCCTCGCGAGATGCGGGAGCGGATACGGGGCCAAAGAAACCAGCGTCCCGCCACCGCCTAGCGGCGTCCCGCAAGTCGACCGTGGCCAGTACAACCGGAATGATGAAGGCGACGATAGCCCAAACCAGGACAAGCAACTGACTATGCGAGGCGGTCTCTATGAACTTCCAGCCCCATATCAGCAGCGGCATGCCGACCGCACCTGGTCACAATTGCGGCAGGCATTGAAGGAAAAAGGCGCATAGGTCTAACTATGATTAGACTGCATCTTGCAATCTATTTCCTGCCCTTCCGAGGGGGAAGCGGGTCGAAAGGCTGCATCGTCTTAGAATCCCCGTCTCTTGCCTTGGATCTTGAGCCAGCGGAACATTGATACATGAAAGCACGACTCGTGAAATTTGGCGAGATCGAGGTCGAGGGAAAACGCTACACGCATGATGTGGTAATCGACGGTGGCAAAGTGCGGAAACGCAAGAAAGGACCTTCCAAGCAATTCCGCGAAAAGTTCGGCCACACTCCGCTTTCGAACGGGGAAGAAATTCCCTGGGGAGGCAAGCAGCTCATTATCGGGACCGGCGCCCATGGCGCGCTTCCGGTAATGGACGAAGTCCTAGCGGAGGCGAAACGGCGCGGTATCGAGGTGGTGGCGAAGCCTACACTGGAAGTCTGTCAGCTGCTCGAGGAAGTGAAGAAGGGCCAGGCGTACGCCATCCTGCATTGCACGTGCTGAGGCCAAGCGTTAGGTGGCGGTCACAGGCCGAGTTTTTTCAGGACTTCTTCAACTTCCTTGTCGGTGAGTTGGTTTATGCGTTCGTCTTCGTCGGTGTCGCAGTCGAACGGATCGACATACGGCAAAGCTGCTCGCCGCGGCGTAAGGAAAACCGCCGCGCAAAGAAATAGGAACAGTGCCACCGCACCCGTCCATTCCCAAAAGCCCAAGTGCCAGAACACCGAATGTCGCAGCGCACTTTGGATCGGCGTCGCCCAAGAGGGTTCCACTCGCGTAAGGAGCAACAAAGATTCGCTAAAGAAAATTCCAACCAGCGGCAACAGCGTCACTAACGACCAGACCCAAAACAATTGCGCTGCAAACAGCTTTCGTCCGCGGCCTTTCCACGCGCACCAACAGCTGCATAACATTCCCATTGCCAGAAAACCTGCGGCGGAGCGACCAAGAAGCTCATGGAGTCGGCGCACTCCCAAGACATCATGGGTGTGCTGCGGAACGACGAAGCAGGCGCAAATCAGGGCGATAATTCCCGCCGTAAAAGTTCCAGCGCTAATATTTGCCGCGCGGGGCGCTATCACTCCCAAATGCCGCTGCAAATATCCGGCGAACGGCAGCATCAACAATCCTGTCAACGCTAGGCCGCTGGCAGCCATCCAATAATGACTGGGATTATCACGCGGCGAAAGCAAGTTGGAGATGACACGGTATCGCCAGTCGTAATTTTGGGGGAACATCCACGCGCTCGCAGTGAGCGTTCCGAAAAACGAAAAGAAAATCAGCGCCAGCAAGACAGCCAGAGTTGATTTTCGATAAAGCATCGCGCGAGGAGACTCGCATGGAAAAAAAGCCATCGCAATTTATCGGCTTTTGAGACAGCTATTAAGCCTGCGTCTGTATCAAAGAAAATTGATCAGCTGGAGCGCTCTTCCTGCAACCGGCTTTCGGGTTCCGCAATCGCAGAATGCCACATGTAAATTAGCGGGCAACGGGAATCGAACCCGCATGGCCAGCTTGGAAGGCTGGAACTTTACCATTAAGCTATGCCCGCGCTTTTCTTAGAGCTGAAAAGTGACTTGGGACTCGTGAATAGTCAAAAGCGATTGCCGCATATTGCGGCGCGCCCTCGCCACGGCGAGCGAGCTGTGGTCGCGCCTACCGCTCGAATGCGGCCGCGACCAGCGTGGCATTGTGACCACCGAAGCCAAACGAATTGTTTAGAGCAACGCGCACCTTCTTTTCGCGTGCGACGTTGGGTGTGTAATCGAGGTCGCATTCTTCTCCCGGATTTTCCAGGTTGATTGTTGGCGGGATGACCGAATCGCGGATAGCGAGCGCGCAGGCGGCCATTTCAATTCCGCCGGCTCCGCCTAACAAGTGGCCAGTCATCGATTTGGTAGAGCTGATCGCGACTTTGTGGGCATGCTCTCCAAACACCTGTTTTATCGCGCGTGTCTCGCAGATATCACCGATGTCAGTCGACGTAGCATGCGCGTTGATGTAATCGACCTGATCAGGCGATAGACGTGCATGCTCCAACGCCAATTGCATGGCACGCGCAGCACCTTGGCCATCTGGCGGCGGAGCCGTCATGTGATACGCGTCCGCAGAAAGACCGTATCCTGTGAGTTCACAGTAAATCTTCGCTCCACGCGCCTTGGCGTGTTCCAATTCCTCCACCACAAGGATTCCTGCGCCTTCGCTGACAACGAAACCATCCCGGTCACGATCGAATGGGCGCGAGGCGCGTTCAGGTTCATCATTGCGCGTGCTCAACGCCCTCATGGCAGAAAATCCAGCGAGACCAATCTCAACAACGGATGCCTCTGAGCCGCCGGCGAGGAAAATGTCGGCATCGCCAAATTTAATAATTCGCCAGGATTCACCGATCGCGTTGTTTGATGTCGCGCAGGCGGTAACGATACACATGTTCGGCCCGTGGAGGTCGAACTCCATCGAGATGAGGCCGCTCGCCATGTTGCTGAGCAGCATTGGAATCGTGAATGGCGAAGTCCGGGAGGGTCCCTTGGTCAAAAGGATTGTTAATTGATCCTGAAGTGTTTTCAGCCCGCCGATTCCGCTGCTGACGAGCACACCGAAACGATCTCGCTGTTTCAGGTTCGCCAAATCAATCCCGCTGTCCGCGAGAGCCATTTTTGCTGCTCCCATCGCAAGCTGCGAAAATCGATCGGTGCGGCGGACATCCTTCGGATTTTTGAAGAATAGCTTCGGATCGAAACCGCGGACTTGGCCTCCGATTTTGCAATCGTATGCCGTCGTATCGAATGCATCGATTGTGTGAATGCCGCTGACGCCGTTTTTGAGATTGGACCAAAACGTCTCCACCTCGTTGCCCACTGGCGTGAGCACGCCAAGGCCAGTGATAACAACTCTGCGATCGGTCATGGCGATGAATCGTTAAAGCGTGAAGCGACGAAAGGTCAAAAGGTCAGCTCGTTCCCATGCCCACACTTTGAACTGTTTGAAAAAGTTTTCCTTCGGTCTTGATAGAAGGCGCAATGATAATCTCCGTTTGCTGAAATTCCGCAATATTTCGAGCGCCAACGTTGCCCATGCAGGTAGTAATCGCACCAACCAAATTTTGGCTGCCATCGTCAACTTCTGCCGGACCAAACAAGATCTGTTTCAGCGAACCCGTGGCGCCCACCCTGATGCGGGTCCCCCGCGGAAGATTGGCGTGTGGCGTGGCCATTCCCCAATGGTATCCACAGCCGGGCGCTTCGTGCGCCTTGGCGAAGGCACTTCCCACCATTACAGCGTCCGCACCGCAGGCGAGTGCCTTGCAAACATCGCCGCCTCTGCTCATTCCCCCATCAGTGATGATTGGCACATAGCGCGATGTTTTTTTGAAGTAAGCGTCGCGCGCCGCCGCGCAATCAACTGTCGCAGTAACCTGCGGAACACCGAGTCCAAGCACACCGCGCGAGGTGCAAGCCGCACCTGGCCCGACACCGACCAAAACCGCAGCCGGCCCACACTCCATAATTTCGAAAGTCACGTCGTAACCTACAGTGTTTCCGACAATCACGGGAATGCGCATCTCACGGCAAAACTTTTCCAGATCGAGCGACTTGTACTCTGACGAAATGTGTCGCACCGTCGACACCGTGCTTTGTACGACGAAAACGTCCGCACCAGCCTCCTGCGCGATCTTGCCGAATTCGGCCGCTCGCTGAGGAATGGAACTAACCGCCGCCAACACGCCGCCGTCTTTAATCTGGCGCACACGCGCCGCGATTAGATCTTCTTGAACGGGTTCCTGGTAAATTCGTTGCAGAAGCGCAGTGATCTCGGATTTATCGGCTTCGACGATTTTTTGCAGCACTTCCTGGGGATTCTTGTAGCGCGTTTGCACTCCCTCGAGATTCAAAACGGCCAAACCGCCCAATTTGTTCATGGCGATGGCGAAGCGGACATCGACAACTCCGTCCATGGCGCTGGCAAGGATGGGAATTTTCAATTCAAGCGGCTCCGCTTCTCTGCGCGATAAACGGAAAGTGATATCGACTTCGTTCGGGTTGATTGTCACGCGCCCGGGTACCAGCGCGATTTCATCAAATCCGTAGGTCACCCGTGCTTTGCGATTCCGGCCTATCCACATTCCCATGTTAAATTTGCTCCATTCTAAATCGTTCGTTTAAGCTTCCACAGCGCGGGCAGCGAGGAAGCAGGGCGTCCGTTCGATCTTCAAATTCGAACGCGCACATCACGCAGCGCAGCCGATACTGCAGAGCCCGTCGCTCCCGCCTCCGGCGATTCCATTCTCCCACTATCCAAAGGAGAAAAACCGCCGCAAGAAAAAGCAGCAAATAAATCGTGACCAGGGCGGCGAGGCTAACTCGAATCACGGCGTAGCGCTGCCTCGCTGCCTTGCGTGCGGACGCGTAATGTCGCTGCCCCATTCAATTGTCGCGATGCCCCAGGTCAAAGGCGCATCAGGCTTGCTGTCGCCTGGAGCGCTTTTGGGAAAACGGCAACGCGCGAAATAAAGGCGTGCTTGTTCGTCCAATGCCGGATCTCCCGAGGAATTCATAGGAAAACAAAACCGAATTTCTCCAAGTCTGCTTACGGCAACGCGAAAACGAATTGCTTCAGGCGTTTCTCCAGTTGAAGCGTCGAACTTGAGCGGTGGCAATGTCGCAACTCCCAAGGCGTCGAGCTCGCTTGAAAACGAAACGGACGTTGGGATCGGGCCGGCAGCGGAAGCGCTTTGTTGGCGAATAAGCGGTACAGGGCCCGGCGGCTGAGAGTCGGGCGCGCGCGAATCGACTTCGACGAGTGGAAGTTCCTTCAGAGTCGGTTCCATCGCGTGATACGACGGGACATGCTCAACCTTTGGCAGAGCGCGGAGCCTCGTTTCCAGCGGACGATGAGTCGTAAAAGCAATCGCAGGATCTTCTGCGTCGATCCAGCGAAGCAGCGTGCGACCCTCTTCAGATGCGGGAGTGATCAAAGCGATACGGGCCGGCGGTGGCAGAAGCGTGACTGTGGGCGGGTAAACCACTTGGAAAATATAAAAGCAAGTGGCGTGTGCCAATAAGGAAAGCGCCAGAAAGGCCAGGAGCGCTGCTTTTCCTGTCCGAAGTGAATCCCAACTAAAAAGCAGCGGTTCGGGCTCGGGAGTGAGATTGTTCATCGCGGCGGAGCGGCGGCAAGTGACACGGATGTGATGCCGCGTTCAAGAGCAGCATTTGTTACTTCGGCAACCGTTTCATAAGAGGTGAAACGATCCGCCTTGATGATGATTGATTGGCCTTCGCGCTTGGCCGCGTCCAACAACGGCCCGAGTTGCTCCATGGTGACGCGCTGGTCACGGAAATAGATGGCTGGAACTGCGCCACCCGTGATGCTGATGATTTGCTGATTAGTTTGTGGGCCAAGCGTAAAACGAGAGAACGGCATTGAAACGGAAATCCCCTGTTGCAAAATAAAATTCGAACTCAGCAACAGAAAAAAAACCAAAAGGAAAGCGACGTTCACCAGCGCCACGAGCACAAGCCAGCCGAAGTTATAATTAATTGTGCGCTCGAGTTTCATCAACGAGGACGCTTTAAGTTTTAAGTGTGGCCGCGCCTGCTTAAAACTAAAAACCTACAACCCTTTTTGATTTACAAATCCCGGCGCGCTTCAACCTCACGTGCCGTCTCATCGGCTGGTTGAAAGCTAATGATCCCGCTAATCGGGCGGCTCTCGGTCAACATGTGGACAATCTCGATCCCTGCCCGCTCCATGTCATGGAGCATGTTGTTCACGCGCGAAGAAAGGTAACTGTAAGCAACAAAAGTCGGAGTAGCTACAACCAGACCAGCAGCAGCCGTTAGCAAACTCTTGTACACTCCGCTGGAAAGCTCAGTCACCGTGGCGTAGCCGCCGCTTGAGGCAATTGTCGCAAATGCATCAATCATGCCGGCGACCGTCCCCAGCAACCCGAGCAATGGCGTCAGGAAAGCGATCGTAGCGAGCACTGGAAGAAATCGTTCCAGCTTCGGCACTTCGAGTTGGGCGGCTTCTTGCACGATGTCGCGCAATTCTGCTCGAGGTGCGTCGTGTCGGATAATCGCTGCATGAATCACGCGTGCTACCGGACCTGGAGTGCCGGCTGATTCATGGAGCGCCTCTGCAAAATTGCGTCGCCGAATCAGATTCGACAATCCCTTGAGGAATTCGCCCACATGAATTGTTGCACGATGAAAGTAAAAGAGGCGCTCGGCGAAGACCGCGATCGCGATGATGCTACACACCACAATTGGCCACATTAAAAGGCCGCCCTTCTGGATGTAATCAATCACGCTTTTTTGTAGTCTTCTTTACAGGCTGTGGCAAGCCAACAGCCAGATGTCGATTCGACTGGTCGCTCAATGCATGGTTAGCATTTGGTGATTTCCCAAATGAGTTCGCTCATCGGGCGCTTTTCTCTCGTGCTTTAGGAGAAGAAGACGGGCGGATCTTGCCAGCGCTGGTTCCACCCACCAGTTTGCCGGACGCGTCAAACACGGAATAACCGGTTTGCTTGCCAGACGCGTCGTAACTGTAAACAATCTTGTGCAAAAGCGCGCCGTCTTCGGAGCTTTGGGTCTCTTCCAAAAGGCGTCCGGCATCGTCATACTTGTAACGGCTCTTGAAACGCAACCGGCCATCAGGTCCGGAGATTTCCCCGCTGGAAAAACGTCCTGCCTCATCCAGCTCGTAACGAATCGTTTCGCGGAGTTTGCCATCTGGGTCGGTGGTTGTCGCCACGGCTTTGTGCTGCGCGTTGTCGAACTTGTAAACGGTGCGCGAACCGTCTGGGTGCATTGAAACGGTCACGCGCACAGCGTCACCCTGCGTTTGCTCTGTAGACTGGCTCAATCCGACTTGGGCGCCGCAGAGGGCAAGCGTACAAGCCATTGTCACCCCTACTTTTAAAAATTTCATGATCCGAGGAGCTTACGATTGAGGTGAGCAGGCGCAAACAGGCCTGAAATTTTTTATTGACCTCGCGGTGGGAAGGTGGTTAAAAGTGGGGTCAAGTGGAGCAAAATGGATGAATTCTCCACTCGATCCATGGACAACGATTCTCCACCCGAACGCTTCTACGCCGGAGAATTCCGGCATTCCATCGACGAGAAAAACCGAATCACGATTCCTTCTCGCTGGCGTCGGGACAAGGCAGAGGAATTCATTCTCTTACCGGAAGCAACTCATCAATTTCTGCTCGTCATGTCACCATACGAGTTTGCGCGAATGAGTTCGGCGGCAGAAACAAACCAGGGCGTTTCTGCGCGGGATCGCCGGATTTTTTTGCGCCATCTGCATTCACGCGCGCAGCACGCGATGGCAGACCGGCAGGGGCGTCTTGTTCTGCCCGAAGAGCTTTGCCGGAAGATCGGGCTGAAAGATGAAGTTGCTTTGGTCGGTAACCGGGGGCGCTTTGAGATTTGGAATCTGCAACGTTGGAAGCGAGCGCACGAGGAGGAGACGGCAACTTACCAGCACGTGGCAAACGTCATTGGCTTATAATCAGATGCTTGTTCAAAACGTCATCAATACATTTTGGTTTGAGCGGCCTTTGTGGATGGCCGTAGATCCGTTTACTGCCGAAGAGGAGGCACCCGAAGTGGAGGAATTCATATATCACCGTCCCGTGCTCGAGAGTGAAGTGCTGGAATTACTCGAACCGAAGCCGGGCTCACTTATCGTTGATGCCACATGTGGTGGCGGTGGCCACACGGAAGCGCTTTTGGGGAGCGGGGCCAACGTTCTGGCGCTGGACCGGGATCCCGACGCGGTCCAATACGTCGGTGAGCAACTGGCACGCTTCGGCGATCGCCTCGCTGTGCGACAGGCGAATTTCAGGTGCGCACTCAGTCTCCTCGATGAGCTAGGAATTCGCACGATAGGGGGCGCGCTTCTTGATATCGGTGTCTCTTCGCGGCAACTCGAAAATGCGCAGCGCGGGTTCAGCTTCATGCGAAACGGTCCCCTCGATATGCGCATGGATCCGCGAGGTCAACTGACCGCTGCCACGATCGTAAACGAATACAGTGAGGAACAGTTGACGCGGTTGTTTCGCGAGCTGGGAGAGGAGCCAGCAGCGCGTCGTATTGCAAGCTTGATCGTAAAGATGCGAAAAACTGCACCGTTTCGCGAAACTCTGCCGCTGGCGCGCGCGATCGAAAAACTGGTCGGCCGTCACGGCCGTCATCATCCGGCTACCCAGGTGTTTCAAGCGCTGCGGATGGAGGTAAATGACGAGCTCGGCGCGCTCGAAGAGGGCCTGCGAGTGTTTACTGCGCGCCTTGAGCGCGGCGGGCGTATTGCGGTGATTGCTTTTCATTCACTCGAGGATCGGATCGTGAAGAATTTCTTCCGCGATCGTAGCCGGGAATGGCTCGACAAGCCGGAGTGGCCCGCGCCGCAGCGCAACCCGGATTATGATCTTAAACTGATCACACCAAAACCGGTTGAGCCGACCGAAGAGGAACGGCGCACGAACCCCAGGTCACGCAGCGCAAAATTGCGCGTGGCCGAAAAAATCTAAATGAACCGTTCGCATCGAAGAAATTGCAATACAGTCAACGCGGCGTCGCTGGCGCGCTGGATTGTAGTGACGGCGTTTCTCGCGTTGGCTGGTCTGAGCTATGTCTATTTAACCCTTCAACTCTACCATCTAGGCGAGCGCAGGAAGGCAATCGAAAATGAGCTCGCTGCTCTGCGCACGCAAAACGACATAGCCGGCGCACAAATAGCGGCTTTGACTTCGCGGTCGGCATTGCAACGCCGTTTGAAAGAAGGCTATTTGAAAATGGTGCCGATTTCGGAAGCCAGCATTGTGCGGCTCACCATGCCTGCCCGCTCAGCGGATGACGATGCGATCCAACCTGTAGCCAACGCCTCCGGCACAAAATGAAATCACACAGTCGAACCCGTTGCGTGCTGGTATGCGCTGCTTTTATCGGGTTGTTCAGCATTTTTTCATTTCGTTTAATCTATCTACAGGCAATCAAGCACGACGAGTACGCCGGTCTTGCCGCTGAAAAGCACGTCTATAAGCAAATCATCCACGGAGAACGCGGCGCGATCCTCGACGCGAATAGTGAAGTGCTCGCGCACAACATTCCTGTTCAAACCGTAGTGGCCGACGCCACACATCTTAACAACCGGCAAGCAATCGTTGATCTCGTGAGCGCGGAACTCAAGGTTCCGCCCGAGCAGGTCGCTGAAAAGTTAGGCAGTGATCGCCGCTACATCGTAATTAAGCGTGAAGTACCCGAGGCACAGGCAGGCGCCCTCCGTGAAAAACTTCGTGCCGCTAATCTGCGCGGAATCTATTTCGAGCATGACGCCACTCGTATTTACCCAAACGGCTCGATGCTTTGCCATGTCATTGGATTCACCGACTTCGACCATCATGGTATCCAGGGAGTGGAAGCTTCGATGGAGGAATATCTTCATGGGCAGGATGGTTTTCGCTTCATCGAACACAACCGCGCTGGCCAGGAAATCGTGCCTTATCGTGGGCAGGAGCGACCGCCGCGCGACGGCTATCAGGTTCATCTGACTGTTGATCTGAGTTTGCAGAATATTGTTGAGAACGAGATCGACGCTGCGATGCAGGAATATTCTCCTCAAAAGGCGACGATTATTCTGATGCGGCCGCAAACGGGCGAAATTCTGGCACTGGCTAATCGGCCGGATTTCGATTTAAACCTCCGCGCCGAGGCGAAGCCCGAAGAAATGAAAAACCGGGCCATCATCGACATGATGGAGCCCGGCTCCACCTTTAAGATCGTCGCCGCAGCCGCTGCTCTCAACGAACGCAAGCTGCGGCCCGATTCGACGATCTTTTGCGAGAACGGTCTTTGGAATTTCGGCGGCGCAGCCTTGCACGATCATCGCGCATTTTCGTATCTGAGTGTCCGCGACGTTCTCGTCAAATCGAGCAATATCGGCGCAGCCAAACTTGCCTTGAGCGTGGGCGAGCAACGATTCTACGAATACATACGCCGATTCGGTTTTGGCGAGCGGACCGGAATCGAGCTGCCGGGTGAAATCGGTGGACTCATCCGACCGCCGCAAGCGTGGAGTAAAATCTCGATCACTCGTATTCCAATGGGACACGAAGTCGGGGTGACCCCGTTACAAATGACCGTGGCGATGGCTGTGATTGCCAATGGCGGCAAATTAGTCACGCCACGCATCATAAAATCGATTAACACGCCGGAAGGGAAAACCATCAGCTCACTTTCCCCTGTAGAGCTGCGGCAGGTGATTTCTCAGGAAACCGCAAGAGAAATCGGTGACGCCCTGCGCGGTGTGGTAAGCGATCGCGGTACCGCTGCCGCCGCTGCTGTTCCCGGTTTTACGATTGCGGGCAAAACCGGAACCGCGCAAAAGGTTGATCCTCGAGGGGGATACGAGCAGGGGAAATATGTTGTTTCTTTCGCTGGTTATCTGCCGGCGGACCATCCCGAGTTTGTCGGTCTGGTGGTGCTCGACGATGCGCACACCAGCAAACCCGAGCTTAACTACGGCGGACTCATCGCCGGACCAATTTTTTCACGGGTGGCGGAAAAGGCGGCCCGCTATCTAGATCTTGAGCCGCATGAGGAGATTCGCAAAGCGATTCCCGTACAGCGAGTCGAAAAAACAACGCCGGCGGAACGAATCCGCAAGACCGGACCGGCGGAACGAGTCGCCTTAACCAATGCGTCGCGCAATTGAACACCTCGCCATGGTTCGCGGCTGCGAATCGGTCCCGTTGCGGACATGTTAAAGCCTCATGCAGCTCAAGACTCTCCTCTCCGCGACTGCAGTTCGCCAGATCATCGGGACACTTGATCGCTCGGTGGAAAACATCGCGTATGACTCGCGCCGCGTGCAAAGGAATGGCATGTTCGTGGCATTGCGGGGCGAGAAATCCGATGGCCACGAATTCATCGGTCAGGCAATCGAAAAAGGCGCATCGGTAATCGTTGCCGAACGCGAGGAACAAAATCCCCGCGCAACTTGTCTTGTCGTCGAGAATACGCGTACGGCGCTCGCTGATTTTGCAGCATCCTTTTACGGGCACCCGGAGCGCAAATTAAAACTGGCGGCAGCCACCGGTACGAACGGCAAAACCACCACTACGTTTCTCATCAAGCACATTTGTGAAAATGCCGGCTTGCGTTGCGGATTAATCGGAACGGTGCGCTACGAGATCGGCGAGCGAGTACTGCCGGCGATTCGCACTACGCCGGAATCGCTCGATTTACAGGAGCTATTGGCCCAGATCGTCAACGCAGGTTGTAAGGCAGCGGCGATGGAAGTTTCTTCGCATGCGCTTGCGCAGGATCGCACGCGTGGCCTCGAATGGAACGTCGCCGTCTTCACAAATCTTACGCAGGACCATCTCGATTTTCACGGGACCATGAAAAGCTATTTCGAATCCAAGATGAAGCTCTTCACAGGACTCGGGAATCAGAAAAAAAAGCGCAAACCTGTTGCGATTGTGAACATTGATGACCGCTACGGCGAACAACTGCTCGACAAAATCGACAAACGCGTCGCAGTGATCACTTACGGAATGGGGATGCGCGCAGATTTCCGCGCTTCAAATTATCGCGTTGAGTCCAGCGGCACCTCCTATCAGCTGGATGCTCGCGGCAAGAGCTATCTGGTCCGCGTTCCGTTGATTGGCCGATTTAATGTCACAAATTCGGTAGCGGCGCTGGCTGCGGCCAATGCTCTTGGAATCAATCTGCGCGATGCTGTGTTCAGCCTTGGCAGGTCGCCGCAAGTGCCGGGACGCCTGGAGCTCGTTGCGGCAAAGCGGCAGTTTCAGGTTTTTGTCGATTACGCCCACACACCTGACGCGCTTGCGAATGTTCTCAAAACTCTGCGCGAGCTTGAACCGCATCGGTTGATTGCCGTTTTTGGTTGTGGTGGAAATCGCGACCGACAGAAACGTCCGTTGATGGCCGAAACAGTGGATCGCCATGCCGATTACGCCATCATTACCTCGGACAATCCGCGTAAAGAAAATCCGGACACGATCGTCGCCGAGATCGAAAAGGGATTCCGATCGACTCACTATGAAAAAATTGTCGATCGCACTCAGGCCATTAATCGCGCCATTGAGCTGGCGCGGCCGCGCGACATCGTTTTGATCGCCGGTAAGGGTCACGAAAATTATCAGGAATTCGCGGATCACACCATCCCGTTCGACGATATTCAAGTCGCGCGACGTGCGATCGAGGATCATCCAGTGGAGTTTTCATCATGACATTTTTGTTTGGGAATTCGCCCGTAGGCGACGTGCGTCTTCGAATTCTCACGCTATGAATCCACTTCCGCTTTCTCAGATTGCCCAATGGGCCGGAGGCACGCTTTCGTCCGAAGATGGAACTGTTGTAATCGATAAGGTCAGCACGGATTCGCGCACGATTAAGCGCGGCGAACTATTCGTCGCGTTGCGCGGCGAAAATTTTGACGGACACAATTTCATCGAAGCCGTCGCAACGAGCGGAGCGGCTGGCGCGATCGTTGATTTCAATTGGAACGCAAAGGTGCCGCAAAATTTCGCGGTTATTCGTGCAGACGACACGTTGCAGGCGTACCAGCAGCTCGCTACCAACTACCGAAAATCACTGGCACTACGTGTCGTCGCAATAACCGGAAGCAACGGCAAAACCAGTACAAAGGATTTCACCGCGGCGGTTCTCGCTCGCCGGTTTCGAGTTACGAAGACACAAGGAAATTTTAATAATCATGTCGGCTTGCCTCGAACAATTCTGGAAGCTACGTCGCGGGACGAGGTTGCAGTTTGGGAAATCGGAATGAATCACCCAGGCGAAGTTGCGGTGCTCGCCAAAGTAGCTGCGCCCGATGTCGGCATCATTACAAACGTTGGTGTCGCGCATATCGAGTTTATGGGATCGCGCGAAAGAATTGCCGAGGAGAAAGGCGCGCTTGCAGAAGCTGTAGGCGTCGCAGGGACGGTCATTTTGAACGCTGACGATCCATTTACCAAAGGGATCGCGGCTCGCACGCACGGCAAAGTGATCTTGGCCGGCACGACCGCTGGCACGATTCGCGCCAGCGAGGTCAATCAAGCCGGCAGCGGAACAGATTTTACGATTCTTGAGGGTGCGCATCGCTGCCGGGCCCAATTACCTGTGCCCGGTTTGCACATGGTGCAGAACGCACTGCTGGCGATCGCGGCAGGTCGTGTGTTCGGTCTTTCTCTCGAAGAGTGCGCCGCCGGCCTCGTTGCTGCTCCACTCACCAAAGCGCGTCTGCAAGTCAAGGAAGTCCGCGGCGTGCAGTTTCTCGATGACAGCTACAACGCAAATCCCGATTCCATGAAAGCGGCATTGCGAACATTAGTTGAGCTGGATGCGGAAGGACAACGGATTGCTGTGTTGGGCGAGATGCGGGAATTGGGTGAGGAATCGGAGCGCGGACACCGGGAAGTAGGCGAGACCGCGGCCACGTTAAAAGTCGATCGTCTGATTGCCATCGGAAATGTAGCGGCGACCATGGCAGAAGCGGCAAAACGGGCGGGACTGGAGAACAGCTCAACGGTAGCGTCAACTGTTGAAGCTGCTGAATTATTAGGCGAGCTCGCCGGGCCCGGCGACCTGGTTCTCATCAAGGGCAGTCGCCTGGCGCGTACAGAACAAGTGATTGAGGCATTCCGCGATCCACAAGCCATAACCGCCAATTCGCCATGATGTACTTCCTCCATCACCTGAGCGATCGGTTCATCGGGTTCAACGTTTTCCTTTATGTCACGTTCCGAGCCATTGCCGCGGCAGTGACGGCATTCTTGCTCACGTTGATCTTTGGAAACTTCATTATTCGAATCCTGATCGCACTAAAATTGGGGCAACCGATCCGCGGAGCGGCCGAGGTTCACCGCCTCGCCGAACTGCACGGCGGTAAACAAGGCACGCCGACCATGGGCGGCGTACTGGTTATCGGCTCCGTCTTTGTGTCCAGTCTTATGTGGGCGCGCCTCGATAACCGCTTTGTGTGGCTCGTCCTGTTTTGCATGATTTATCTAGGCGCCCTCGGTTTCGCTGATGACTACCTCAAAGTGACGAAGAAGAAGTCCGATGGCATCAGCGGCCGGATCAAACTGGTTTTTCAGATTGCTCTTGCCACAATTGTGACGGCCGTTTTTCTAACCAGTCCGCTGCTGGAAGTGCAGGCCCGTTCTCTCTACGTACCCTTCGTTAAAGCGCCAGTCATACCGAACATGGGCTGGTTCACCTTCATGTTTTTTCTGCTCGTCATTGTAGGTTCCTCGAATGCCGTAAATCTTACCGACGGCCTCGACGGCCTCGCGATCGGGTGCACCATCACCGTGGCCTTTGCTTATGCTCTGCTTTCTTACGCAGCTGGAAATTTCCGGATCGCCGAATATTTACAGGTCCCGTTTTATCCATTTGCCGGGGAACTGACTGTTGTCTGCTCCGCACTGATCGGTGCGGGTCTGGGCTTTCTCTGGTTTAATTGTTTTCCAGCGAAAGTTTTTATGGGCGATACCGGGTCGCTGTCTATCGGCGGCATGATTGGCGTTGTGGCGATCTGTTGCAAGCAGGAGCTGCTCCTCGTTGTGGTAGGCGGCGTTTTCGTGATCGAAGCCGTCTCGGTGATTTTGCAGGTGATGAGTTTCAAACTCACGGGCAAGCGGATTTTCGTCATGTCTCCGCTTCATCATCACTTCGAATTGACCGGCTGGAAGGAAAACACTGTGATCGTTCGGTTTTGGATCCTTTCGATCATCTTTGCGTTGCTTGGTCTTGCGACACTGAAACTGAGGTAAAACGTGCGCTACGAGAATCAGAATATCGCTGTTCTTGGTGCGGGATTGAGTGGGAGCGCTGCGGCTCTGCTGCTCAGATCGGAGGGCGCAAAGGTTACGGTGCTCGATAGTGCCGAAGAGAAAAATTTACTTAAATCGAGTCTCGACAATCTGCGAGAGCAGAATGTCCGGGTAATCTGCGGGGCGGCGGCGGACGAAGACTCGTCTACCTATCACATGGCGGTGCGAAGTCCGGGCATCGATCCGGTTTCCCGGCTGGTGCGCAATTTCTCATCGCGCGGAATCGACACCATCGGTGAGCTCGAATTCGGTTGGCGTTTTTGCGAAAAAACTCCGGTCATCGCAGTCACCGGCACGAACGGCAAAACGACCACTACCGAATTGCTCGCTCAAATGCTGAATGCTTGCGGCCAGCGAACGATTGCCTGCGGAAATATTGGGAAACCGCTTTCCGAAGTGGCCCGCGAGAAGCAGCCATTCGACGTGCTCACGGTGGAGGTAAGTTCGTTCCAACTGGAAACGATTCGCACTTTTCATCCCTCCATAAGTCTCTGGCTTAACTTCGCTCCGGACCATCTCGATCGTTATCGCTCGGTATCGGAATATCGCGCGGCTAAGCTGCGCATTTTTGAAAATCAAACCAATGCCGATGTGGCAGTCGTGAACGCTATCGAAAAAATACCGAATATCCGCCCGCGCACGATCACGTTTAGCGCCTACGCTAATGGTGGAGACTTCCGACTCTCAGAAGGAGCGATTCTTTACCGCGACGAATCAGTCTTGCGATTGGCAGATACCAAGCTGCGCGGCTTGCATAACATCGAGAATTTAATGGCGACCCTTGCGGTCGGCATGGCGCGAGGCTTGTCGTTCGAGCAGATGGTGCCGCCGCTTTCTGCTTATGAGCCGCGTCCGCATCGCTGCGAATTTGTACGCGAAGTTAACGGCGTAGCCTATGTGAACGATTCCAAGGCGACCAACCTCGACGCAGTGGACAAGGCATTGCGCGCGCAAACCAAGCCCGTCATCCTGATCGCCGGTGGTAAGGACAAGGGATTTAGCTTTGATCCGCTTCGATCCCTTGTAAAAGAGAAGGTCAAATCCACGATTTTGATCGGCGAAATAGCCGAGAGCATCAAGCGCTCCTGGGCTGACGCGGTCAAATCCGAGATTGCAAGCTCGCTTGCCGACGCAGTCGAGCGTGCGCATTCCAGCGCAAAACCCGGGGAAATGGTTCTTTTCTCTCCGGGGACATCATCGTTCGACATGTTCAAAAGCTACGCCGATCGAGGCGATCAATTTCGCGCGCTCGTTCGCGCGTTGCCTGAAACCCAATGATGAAAGTTCCGCGCTTCTTCAGACATAGAAAACTCTGGGCCGCGACTGCCCGGCGCTCGTCGGCGGCGTCTGCCGGAATGGACTTTGAAGAAATGCCGGAGCCGAACATGAAGTTGTCGCGAGCGCTGCTGATTGTTTTGCTTTTGCACGTAGTCGCCGTGTCGGGAATCATCGCGTTCAACGCGATCAAAACTCGGGAGAGTTCGTTTGTTCCGGCATCCTCAACAAACGCGGAACCTAAACCCTCCGCGACGGTGAGCGCAGTAATTCACGCTAATGGCGCCAAGCCGCAAACTGCAGTGGCGCAAAAAGAGAATCCGCCCCGCGAGGATCTAAAACCTTCACATTCGCCTTCGAAATTATCTTCAAAAGACGACCACGCGACCGCGCCCTCCGTCGCGAAAGCGACCGCGGGCAAGCCTGTGCCTTCTGGAAAAACTTACGTCGTGAAGAAGGGCGATAATCCGGTGACGATCGCAAGAAAACTAAGGGTCCCTTACGACGATCTGATCGCGCTCAATCATATCGAGGATGTGCACAAATTACGGATTGGCCAAAAGCTGGTAATCCCCAAGACAAAGAAGCCAAAAACGACAAACGGAAAAGCAGCGAACCCCAGGAAAAATGAAGTGCGCCACACGACGCAACAAGCGCGCTCGACCTGATTATGCATCGTAAGAGCGCCTATATCCTTTTTCTCGCCGTGCTGGGGCTTCTGGTCATTGGGATTGTCATGCTTTTTAGCACGAGTGCGTTTGCGCGCGACAGCCACGGAGACGTCTATTTTTTCATCAGACGGCAGGCGATTTGGTTCGGAGTTGGCCTTGCGGTCTGCATCGTTGGTGCGCTGACTGATTATCACTTTTGGCAGCGTACATGGTGGCTGTGGTTTACGTTGGCGCTCGTCGCATTATTGCTTTGTTATTTTCCGCACATCGGGATGCGCCTTAACGGATCGCGCCGTTGGATCGCCGTTGGCCCGGTAACCTTTCAACCCTCGGAACTGGCGAAGCTGGCGGCAGTCGTTTTCCTTGCTGCCTGGTTTGCGCGACGCGAAGACGCGGGGAGCAATGTCTTCTTTGGACTTATTCTTCCGCTTGCAATCATTAGCCTCCCGGCGGCTCTTGTTCTCGGAGAAGTCGATCTGGGGACGACGGCCTTGCTGGGAACCACTGCTTTTGTGGTCATGTTCGTTGCCGGCACCAATCCATTATGGCTCGGTATGATATCGTTCGCCGGCCTTGGCGGGCTTCTGATCGTTGCCAGCCGAATCTCCGAGCGAATGGGGCGGCTCTCAGCCTTTCTTCATCCGCAAGACTACAAGGAAGACGCTGGCCTGCAGCAGATGCAGGCATTGATCGCTTGGGGCAGTGGCGGAATGGAGGGACTGGGCCTTGGTAACGGCCGCCAAAAAATGCTTTATCTGCCGTACGCGCATACAGATTTCATTTTTCCAATTATTGGCGAAGAGCTCGGTCTGCGGTTCAGTCTGCTCGTGGTCCTTTTGTTTGTGGTGATCATTGTTTGTGGCATCATGATCGCGCTGCACGCCAAGGATCGGTTCGGTCTGCTCCTCGGCTGTGGAGTTGTTTCGCTGCTAGCGCTGCAAGCCGCAGTCAACATCGGTGTGACCACGTCGCTCCTGCCCAACAAAGGATTGCCGCTGCCGTTCATTAGTTATGGTGGTTCGAACCTGGTCACGTGCATGTTCGGCATCGGTTTATTACTGAACATTTATCGCCAGGGAATCCTTGAGCCGCCGCACAAGAAACCTGTCGCGGCCATGCGGGTTCGGGTAACGCCACGTATCTAGCGGTCCATGAATTCAACAGATTGTATAGTCGTATGAGTCGAAGGTGAAGGATCAGATCTTATGAATGCAATAATCGCATGCGGAGGAACTGGCGGACATCTTTTTCCCGGCATCGCCGTGGCAGAAGTGCTGCGTGACCGCGGGCATGAAGTGATGCTGTTGGTATCTGAGAAAGACATCGACGCTCTGGCGCTCTCCGGTCGCGAAAGTTTTCGTGTGGAAAAATTGCCCACCGTGGGACTGCCATCGCCATTTTCTCCGGCGTTTTTTGGTTTCCTTCGCCGTTTTTACGAAAGCCTGGCGCTTTGCCGATCCATCTACCGGACATTCAAACCCGAGGTCGTTCTTGGTATGGGAGGATTTACTTCTACTGCACCGGTGTTGGCCGGTCGGATACGCGGCATTCCGACCTTTATCCACGAATCAAACGCGGTCCCTGGAAAAGCGAACCGTTTGACAGGGCGGATAGTGCGCGCGGTGATGCTCGGCTTCAAAGAATGCGCGCCTTTTTTTCCAAAAACACATACCGAAGTCACAGGCACGCCGGTACGGACTGAATTAGTGCGTTTGGATCGACGGG
>WNFY01000369.1_pt1 | contig 38867 bp, 37 predicted proteins | sample 5400091 | NCBI WGS metagenome assembly WNFY01 (sample SAMN13153364, study PRJNA577476) | soil metagenome | isolation source: 60 cm soil or saprolite under grassland replicate 1 | place: USA:California | collected 2016-06-15 | reverse complement strand
TTTTCGGTGGAAAGCGACGTGGCCAAAGCCATCGCGGACCAGTTGCGAGCGCATATCACCAGGCAGGAGGAGCAAGTCATCGCCGCTAAACCGACCAAGAACATTGAGGCTTATGATGCGTACTTGCGCGGCCGTTATTTTTGGAACAAGCGCACGTCGGACGGAATCAAACACGCGATCGAGCACTTCCAGCAGAGCATCGCGCGCGATCCTGATTTCGCTCTCGGCCACGCCGGCTTGGCGGATTCCTACATTGCCTTGACGTTTTACAATTTCGCCGCGCCGCACGAAACGATGCCAAAGGCAAAAGAATCGGCAATAAAGGCGCTGGCACTGGATGACACACTCGCCGAAGCGCACGCGTCGCTGGCGCATATCCTGATGAATTACGATTGGAACTGGTCGGCCGCGGAGAAAGAGTTCAAGCGCAGCATAGAACTCAAGCCAGATTATGCGACGGCGCATGAGTGGTATGCGATTCATTATCTAACGGCTACGGGTCGGTTCGAAGAAGGTGTCCAGGAAATGAAAAGAGCGCTGGAACTCGAGCCGGCGTCGCTCGTAATGAACACGTTTATGGGAGCGACACTCTACTACGCGGGTCGGTACGATGAAGCCATAGATCAATGCCGCAGGACCATAGAGATGGATCCGAACTTCGCCGTCGCGCACTGGCACCTTGGTCTGGCTTATGAGCAGAAGCAGGTTCTTGATGCAGCCACCGAAGAGTTTAAAAAGGCGATCTCTCTATCAGCAGGCAGTCCGCTAATGAAAGCTGCGCTTGGTCGCGCATATGCGAAGTCGCAGAAGAAGCATGAAGCGAATGAAATGCTCAATGAGTTGAGTGAGCTTTCGAAGCAACAGTACGTGTCAGCCTACGAAGTAGCAACGATCTACGTCGCGCTTGGTAACAACGAACAGGCATTTCAATTGCTGGAACAAGCATACGGGGAACACTCGTTCCATCTTGTTTATCTGAACGTTTCGCCACAGTTCAAACCCGTCAGTTCGGATCCGAGATTTCAAGATCTGGTGCAACGCATTGGCCTTTCCCGGTAACTCCGCAGAACGCTCGCCTCCTTCTGGCGGACACGCTGCGGAATGATCCTCGCTTCCAAGAAACTCACATTGCGCGCACCGAAAGATATTCGTTAATTCGTCATGTCGGAATTGTTTCCAGATTCCTTGCGTTCCCGATTATTTTTTGCGGATCGATATACAAGCATCGCCGCTGCGATGTCTTCCACCGCCATGCCTAACGACTTGAAGATCGTGGTTTCGTCTGTGCGCCGGAACCTTACCCGCAAGCACCTCGCCGAGCTCAGCGTAAATTTTCAGCACCAGAAAGAATCACGTCGCCTGATTCTTGCAGTGCGTCTTGGGTATTGCGCGCGCTTTTCAAGTCACGCGCATTAATTTAGATTGGTGCCGTAACGAGCGCTTCGTCAAGGCGCGCAGAGTGAATCCAACGAACTTTTTGACCGAGCTGAAGCGGCGCAATGTCTACCGCGCAGCGGTCGCTTACGGAGTAGTCGCATGGTTTCTCACGCAACTCACGACGCAGGTCTTCCCGTTTTTTGAGATTCCGAATTCCGCGGTGCGTTTTGTGGTCATTGCGCTAGCGGTCGGATTTCCAATCGCGATGCTGCTCTCCTGGCTCTACGAATTGACCCCAGAAGGAATAGTGCGGACGGAAGATCTCGATCCAGCGCAGGCGAGATCGGTTCAGCGCGCCACCGGACGGATCCTCGACTTCATCATTATCGGGGTGTTGCTGCTGGTAATTGCAATGTTGATCGTTGGGCGAAACCCGTTTTACAGACAGACAGGCGAGTCGATCTCTCAAAAAAGCATCGCAGTGCTGCCGCTCGAAAATCTGAGCCGTGACCCAGACAATGCCTATTTCTCCGACGGCATTCAGGGCGAGATCCTGACCAAACTCGCCGGCATCGGCGACCTGAAGGTCATCTCGCGTTCTTCGACAGTGAAGTATAAAAGCAAACCGGAAGACTTGAAGACAGTCGCCCGCGAACTCGGCGTGGCCACAGTGCTCGAAGGCAGCGTGCAAAAGGCTGGAGATAAAGTGCGGATAAATGTGCAACTCCTCGATGCGCGCAGCGACACGCATCTTTGGGCGAAGAGTTACGATCGTAACTTTAACGATATTTTTGCAGTCGAAAGCGACGTCGCTCAGGAGATTGCCGAAGCGCTACGGGCTAAGCTTTCTCCGAGCCAGTCGAATGCTCTTACCACAGCTCCAACGCGTGATACCGAAGCCTATGATCTCTTCCTGAAGGGTGAATATGAGGAACATCAGGCTGAAAGTGTACTGGTCGCCGAGCTCTTTGATCGCGCCCAAACCTTTTATCGGCAAGCGCTGGCGCGGGATCCGAAATTCGCCCTTGCCTATGCCCGACTCGCCTACAGCGAGTTATATCGGCATTGGTTTATCGGTAATCTGACCTCGGCAGAGCTGGCAGAGGCAAAGTCTAACATCGATCACGCACTGGTGATCGCTCCGGCTTTACCGGACGCACATCTGGCATTGGCGGTGTTTCATTACTGGGGCTATCGCGACTACAACCCGGCGCTAAGAGAACTCGACCGTACTATTGAACTCCAGCCAAACAGCGCCGTAGCGCGAGCCTTCTATGCGTGGATTTACCGTCGTCGCGGCGAATGGAAACAGTCGCTCATGGCGGCCGAACGTGCCGTGGAACTCGATCCGCGCGACCCTTCGATTCCAGCTGATATTGGCTCAACCTACCTGACACTTCGCCGTTGGAGCGATGCTGAACATATGGTTAACCGTGCTCTGGCTATCGATCCACATCATGCACTGGCCGCCCAGAACCTCGCCCTCACCTACATCGACAGCACCGGCGATATTCGCCGCGCCAGACGAGCCTTCGAGGCTGTGCCGGCAGAAAGCAGGTTAAGCAGTGCCCCCGCGTGGGGCACTATTGCTGTGATGATCGACCAGCGGGTGTACCTCAACGTATTCGAAAGACATTTTGCTGATGCTCTTAAAGCTTGGGACGTCGCATCGAGCGACACTCCCGAAGCGCGTTTGCGCCAGCTGGAGGCGCGAGTCGGGATCCGGGTACTCGCTGATCAAGGTTCGGCAGCAAAATCGGAGTGCGAGCACACGCGCGCTTTGCTCGGAGCCCGGTTGGCCGAACGTCCAGAAGACCGGAATTCCTTGATAGCGTTGGCTTGGGCGTACGTTTGCCTGGGGCGTAACGCCGATGCACTCCGCGTTGCGCGACAAGCCGCAGATTCACTGCCGATCGGAAAAGATGCGCTTGCCGGCCCATTTTTTCTTGCCGGACTAGCCGAAATCGAGGCCCGCACCGGCCGGGCCGAGGACGCGGTAAAAATACTTCGCCGGCTACTCACAATCCCTGCCGGACAATTTGTTTCCATTGCGCGCCTCAAGATCGACCCTGTCTGGGATCCGATCCGCAATGATCCAGGTTTTCAAAAACTCATTTCCGAGCCCGAGCCGGAAACTGTTTACAAGTAAATTGCCTGACTGCGCGGAATTCTGCTTGAATTACACACTATTTCTCCGTTTCGCCGATCGGTAAACCAGTATCGCTGCGGCGATATCTTCCACCGCCATCCCTAACGACTTAAAGATCGTAGTTTCATTTGCGCGGGGAGTCGTTTTACCGGCGAGAGCTTCACCCAACTCCGCGTAAATCTTCGCGTCGGAAAGGATGACGTCGCCCGATTCCTTCATTGCGCCCTCGCGCGAATCGACAAAGACGACGTTCGCCATCGCCTCGTCATCTAGTTCGCGCCAATCGGGGCGACAGGCGCCAACGGCGTTGACGTGGCAGCCAGGTTTGAGCCAGCCACCTTTCAAGACTGGCGTCTTCGAGCTTGTTGCAGTGACGACAACATCCGCGCCGCGCACTGCTTCTTCAGCAGACATCGACTTCGCACCGATTTCTTCAGCGAATCGTTCCGCATGTTCGCTCGTTGGGCTCCAAACGCGAATTTCTTCAAATTGCCTAACGAGTCGTAGCGCTTCCACGTGACTGTGCGCCTGGACTCCGCTGCCGAGAATCGCGAGAATTTTTGCGTCGGACGAGACGAGAAGTTTCGTCGCAGCCGCCGAGACTGCTGCTGTTCTCGTTTCGGTGATCAAGCGACCGTCAATGATTGCAAGCGGTGTGCCGGTCTCCGGATCAACGAGAAAAATCGTCGCCATGTGAGTCGGTATCCCACGCTCCGCGTTGGATGGATAGAACGTGACGGCTTTCAGGCCGAGTCCATCCGGAGTTAGTGCCGGCATCAGACCCAGAAATCCGCCGGGCGGATCGACGCGAATGATCGAGCGCACTGGCTGAGTTACCCTGCCCGCAGAAAAATCGATCAATGCTTTCTCCATGGCTGGAATCAAATCCGCCATCCGTAGTTGCTGGCGCACCTGTTCTTCGTTTAGGAAGATTGGCCCGTCGCTCTTCATTGGTTGTTCGCGTGCCAGCTAGTCTGCAACAGCCCTGACTCAACCAGGCTTTGTCGCGAGTGCATAAAGAACGTTCGTCTCAATAGCGGAAATCTTTTCATCGCGGATAAATGACAGATTGGCGTCCTTTACTTTTTCTCGTTCCGATGGGTTTAGCTGTTCAATCGTTCCTCGGTAACCCGATCCTAAAACGATTATCCACCAATCTTCAGGCGAGCTAATCGAGTGAAGACGATTTTCGGCGGTGATTTTTGGTGCTTCGACGCCGCCTTCGGTCAAAATGTTCTTGAGACTTGCTGGATCGTTGATTCGATCCCACGGATTGAAGCCCTTGTACAGATCGGCCCGCACATCCTTAATCGACGTCCAAAATGCGCTATTTGCTGGCTCGAACAGATTTGGTCCCCACGTTGTCACAGCCAGCTGGCCGCCGGGTCGTACGCAACGCCAAAGTTCCTGCACCGCCGCGGCCATATCGGGAACGAAGAAAATTCCGAACACGCATACTGCGGCATCGAAGCTTTCATTTGGAAACCTGAGAGAGAGCAAATCACCCAGCTCGAACCGGATGTTGCCAAGACGTCCTTGCGCTGCTTTCGCCCTTGCCAACTCCAAAAGCGCTTGAGCGACATCAACTCCTATTACCTTTCCTTTAGGCCCGACGAATTCAGCAGCTGGAAGCGCGGAAGCTCCGGCCCCGCAACAAGCGTCAAGTACTCTCGATCCATTTTGTAACGAGAGCGGTTCAATTGTTTTGCGTCCGAAATAATTCCAAAAGCCGAGTGGGGATGCGTCGTAGAAATCAGCCGCTGCGTTGTATGTGAAAGCAGCGCGACGTTGTGCATCGTTTCCCATGTCTGTTGTCGATTCGGTTCGAAGACTGGCGTTAATTCTGTTTATCTCTATTCAAGAATCTTTTCCAGGCTTCTTCGATCTTTTCGCATTCGGACGTCGATGTGACACGATAGATGATTGAATCCAAACTGCGTCCAGATGAACGGATCTGAGAAATTACAAACACGTTGCGTAATCGTAGGAGGCGGCCCGGCAGGTATGATGGCGGGTTATTTGCTTGCACGCGCTGGCGTGCCGGTGGCTGTCCTGGAAAAGCACGCTGATTTCAATCGGGACTTCCGAGGTGACACGATTCATCCTTCGACGTTGGAACTGATGCATGAGCTGGGGTTGCTTGATGAGTTCCTGAAGCAACCGCACCAGGAACTGCAAGAATTGCGCGCCGTGGTTAATGGTCGGGCCGTCCCGGTAGCCGATTTCACGAAACTTCCTACGCGCTGTAAATTCATTGCGTTCATGCCGCAGTGGGATTTTCTGAATTTTCTCTCGAGTCACGCCAAGCGTTTTCCAGCTTTCCAATTGCGCATGGAAACGGAAGTCGTGGATTTGCTGATGGAGGGTTCGCGTGTGACCGGCGTGCGCGCAAAGACACCGCAGGGCGAACTGGAGGTGCACGCGGACCTTGTCATTGGCGCGGATGGGCGTCATTCGACTACTCAAACCCACGCCGGTCTTAAGCAATTGCAGTTCGGTGTGCCGATTGACGTTCTTTGGATGAGGATTCCTAAGAAACAGGGAGATCCAAAACAAACGTTCGGCTTTTTTCAACACGGCAAGTTACTCGTGTTACTCGACCGCGATGATTATTGGCAGTGCGGATTCGTGATTCCAAAAGGTGGCTTCGACAAGATCAAAGCTCGCGGGCTATCGGAGTTTCAACTTCAGATCGTCAGCTTCGCTGGATTTCTATGCGACCGAGTGGCCGAGCTAGACAACTGGTCGAAGATCAAACTGCTCACCGTGCAAGTGAATCGTCTGCGCGATTGGTGTTGCGAAGGGCTGCTTTGCATCGGTGATTCCGCCCACGCGATGTCACCGGCGGGCGGCGTTGGAATCAACCTGGCTATTCAGGACGCAGTCGCGACCGCAAACTTGCTCGCGGAAAAGCTCCAGCGCGGTCCAGTTCACCTGGACGACTTGCGAAAAGTGCAGGCGCGCCGCGAATTGCCAACCCGCCTCATTCAGGGAATGCAGATCTTTATTCACCGTCGAGTCGTCACCGGTCGAGCTTCAGGAAAGAGGAATTCAGTCCCATTCGTGCTTCGTTTGCTGAAATGGTTCCCAATTCTGCGCCAACTCCCGGCCCGCTTCATCGGCATGGGCCCGCGGCCCGAGCATTTCCACAGCCCAACGGCAGTCTAAAAGGTCGGGAGGCTTTCAAATTCTCGAATCCATTTCGGGCGCACCACACATTCTATGAAGAACAAATAAGTCGAAATTTGCTCGATGGCGCTCGAAACAGAAACTCCATTTCCTTCTACCAATCCATTTGCTTCACGAACGCTAAGCGCATTCGAGCTCTTGTTCGGCGCATTCATCGTTATCGGTCACAATGTTTTTCACATTGTGCCCAATGAAGTGATTGTTCTGTTTGTCCTCGGCTTGGCGTCGATCTGGCTGCGAGATGGCAGGTTGTCTTCGATGGGATTGAAGCGACCCGCATCGTGGCGGCGCATCTTCCTGATCGCATTGGTGGCCGCTGGCGCACGAATTTTCCTTGGACAGTTCGTCATCGAACCGATTACTGGGTTTTTCTGGCCGCCGCCGTCCGCGCCTGCATTGGCGAATGAGATTGCCGGAAATGTGAAAATGGCGCTTTTTGCTCTGCTGCTCGTGTGGACGTTTGCCGCGTTCGGTGAAGAAATCGCGTATCGAGGATATCTCCTTACGCGTGCGGCCGAGATTGGAGGAAGATCGACAATGGCTTACTGGCTTGGGATTGTGCTGGTGTCGATTTTGTTTGGCTACGGCCATTATTATAAAGGTCCTTCGGGAATAATTGATTCCGGGATTGCCGGGTTGATTTTGGGAGCAGCCTACATGGTGGCAGGTCGAAATCTTTGGGCCTGCGTCTTGACGCACGGATTTATTGACACATTTGGAGTCATCGACGCTTTTTTCGGATGCTCAAAGTAGATATGACGCTCGATCTCCCGGCGATCCTTTCGGCCCATGAGCGGATTCGGCCGCATGTCCATCGCACGCTTGTGCTGACTAGCTGGCGGCTGGATCAGGCAAGCGGAGCCTCGCTTTTTTTTAAGTGCGAGAACTTCCAGAAGATTGGTGCATTCAAAGCGCGTGGTGCCACGAACGCGGTCCTTTCGCTCGATGATGCAACCGCGCGGCGCGGTGTGGCGACGCATTCGTCAGGAAACCATGGGGCCGCAGTGGCTCGAGCTGCGAAGCTTCGCGGCGTTCCCGCGCATATCGTCATGCCATCGAACTCAGCAAAGGTGAAGATCCGCGCCGTGGAAAGCTACGGAGCGCGCGTTGTATTTTGCGAGCCCACAGAAGAGGCGCGAGAAGCTGCGTGTGCAGATGTGATGGCCAAGACGGGCGCCATGCTGATTCATTCTTTCGAAAATCCAGACGTGATAGCGGGGCAGGGGACGGCGGCGGTGGAATTGCTCGAAGACGTTCCCGACCTCGATCTTGTGATGTGTCCGGTCGGCGGCGGAGGATTACTCGCCGGCACAGCCGTCGCTGTAAAATCGATGCGACCGAATGTCAAAGTGATTGCGGCTGAACCGGAGAATGCAGACGATGCCGCGCAATCATTTCGCGCGGGACGAGTGATCCACACCGAAAAGAAATTCACCATCGCCGACGGCCTGCGGACAAATGTCGGCGAACCAAACTTTGCGATCATCAGGCGTTACGTGGACGACATTGTGACTGTGAGCGAGGACGCAATTATCTCTGCCATGCGCAGCATCTGGGAAACCATGAAGATCGTCGTCGAGCCATCGGCAGCTGTTCCATACGCCGCCATTCAGGAAGGGAAGATCGATGTCGCTGGCAAGCGCGTCGGCATCATTCTTACCGGAGGGAATGTCGATCTCGGCGCGTTGCCGTGGATCCCGTAGCGGCGATTGGCGATCCCGGGCGTCATTGCAATCGTCCATCGGCATCCACGATGCCGGCTACAACAATGCGGGTTCTCCCTGCGCTGCCGTGGACTCCGTAATGACAGCGGTGTGGCTATGGGATCGCGAATGAGGTTGAACGCGACACGTGTGCCTCTACAGAGCGTCAAGGCACGTTTTCTGTCGCTATTTTTTTGGTCGATCGGGGAACCGGCAGCCTGACCAAAATCGAAACCCCTATTCATAAGGGAGTTTAATCAAGTATGAAAACGTTGAGTGTAATTACAGCTGCATTCATTCTGGTGTTCGGCACTGTCGCTTCTCGCGGAGCGAATCTGAACAGGATTTCGACTGAAACCGGAGTTCCTGTCGCTACGCTGCAAGCGGAGAGGGCATCAACCGGACTTGGGTGGGGTGGATTAGAGAAGGCACACTTGCTCGCAAACGCATCTGGCAGGAGCTTCGATGACATTGTAGACCTGCATAAGAGTGGCGAAGGCTGGGGCAAAATCGCGCACGATAACGGCCTGAACCTTGGAAAAGTTGTCAGCAACGCGCGTCACTCAGGCAAGGCCGTGTCGCATACGCAAAAGGTCCATAGCCAGAAGATCCATGGCAAGAGTGCGAGTAACATAAGCAAGGGCCACGGCAACAAGATGAATACCATGCGAGGGGCTAATCACGGCTCGAGCTTTAGATCTGCCCATACGGGATTTCATGGCATGCGTGGGGACGGTATGGGCCATGGTGGACGTGGCCGGTAAAAATCGCTAAACTAAAGGACCGCCTGCGACCGCGGATTACTTAAGAGTAATCTCGCGCATGGTTTTTGTGGCGAGGATTTCGCGGATGTCTAGGCGCTTCACAGCAGTGGCGCGGCGCTGGTCTTCGGTGCCCATGACCTTTTCGACAATGGGATCCATCTTATCCCGGAGGTTATCGAATGCTGCCCAGTTAGGATATTCAACCAGGATTAGAATGTTGAAATCCTGAGGACCGGAAGCCTCGCCATTCAGGATTTTGTAGTCGAGGATGACCTTTTGCTTTTTCTCCTCGTCATAGACAGGCTTCACGGTTCCGGTGATTTGTTTGAGGTATTCATCGCCCAAACCGGTCTTGGTTCTTATCATCGTTAGAGTCCAAACGGGACCTTCGTTGTAAGGTGCATTGCTGCCTTTTGGACTCGTAGCGTTTGGCTGTGCGAGACAAACGACGGCAAGAGAAAAGGTTAGTGTGGTGATTGCAAGCAGCTTGGCTTTTATCATGAGGGCACATTGGTTCGGAGGTGCTAAAGAGGCGAGAAGAATTTCCCCAACATGTCTCACCCACTGGGGGAATGCGATTCGTCTAGATATCAGTCACGGACCAGAATTTCCGGAACGCGTTTGGCCAGCTCCGATCGATGACACTTTTTCTGGCGGCATCGCCCATGCGTTCTCGCAACGCGGCATCTGTAGCCAGCGAGCGGATAGCTCGCGTGAAATCATCCACATCGCGTGATCGAGTGATCAAACCGTTGGTTCTGTCTTCCACCAATTCCTTGGGCCCGCCAGAATCGGAAACAATGACCGGCACGCCGCAAGCCTGCGCTTCCAGAATGACATTGCCGAATGTGTCGGTGGTGCTCGGGAACACAAAAATGTCGGCTGACGCATACGCAGTAGCTAACTCTTTCCCTCTGAGGTAGCCGGTAAAAACTGCCCCTGGCAGCGATTGCGCAAGCGCCTCGGAGTACGGGCCGTGACCGACAACAAAAAGCTGCACCGGAAGGCCGTCATCGCGTAATCGGCGATAGGCATCGGCCAAAACATCGAGATCTTTCTCCCGCGATATCCGGCCGACGTAAAGCAGGCGAACCTGACCGTTAGCGGCGCCAAACTTTTCCCAAAAAGCGGCCTCGCGTCGCGCCGGAGTGAAGAGCTCGGTATCGAGACCGCGCGGAAGAATTTTCAGTTTTCCAGGATCGAAACCGTGCTTGATCCAGCTTTGTCGATACTCTTCGGAATTAACGAAAACGGTGTCGAGCTGGCCGTAGAACCAATGCATGTATCGCCACGCCATGCTTTCCAGGAAGCTGTCCTCCGTCAGAATCCGGACGTATTGCGGGAAATCCGTGTGGTAAATGCCGCTCGTTTGCAGGTTAAGCATTTTGGCCGCGAGGAGCGCAGTCAGCCCGACCGGCCCGGGCGTGCTGATGATGATCTCCGTGAATCTCTCCCGCTGAATGTAATCGAGCATCTGTAGAATCGGCGGGAAACTTAATTTTTGGAGTTCGTACTCGGGCAATTCGAATTCGCCGATCGGCGGGAAGTTTTTAATTGGGATGTTGTACGTTTGCAGACTGCTGTGCGAAGTTACGACAGTCAATTCGTTGCCGGCTGCGGCTCCGGCGGCAGTCATCTTGCGAATCGTAGTAGCCACGCCATTGACGTCGTCGAGGGTATCGGTGAACCAGGCCCGTTTGCGATTTTGCAATTCGATCGGAATTTCTCCGGTCAATTCCAAGAAGATACCCCGCAGCCATTTTCGGGAAGGCGCCTGACTATGAAATCCGTAGATGTACGGCGTAAGAATGACCAAGATCGGCGCAATCGCGCTGAGAGCTTGCATACTCTCGACCATGTTACCACTGCCGATCTGTTGAACGAATTTTTGGAAAAACCGAAACGTGAGCTGCTCGGCCACCATGTTTGCCATGAGAAACGTGCGGCGCTCAGGTTCGTTGACTCCGTTTAATTGCGCGGCCAGTTTCGCTTTCACCTCAGGCTGCGCGAAATAACCTGAAAGTTCTTTCCACACCGACACGTTTGCAGGCTTGACGAAGTCGAAAATTTTTCCCGACAAAACGCCCTGCACGATAAATTCCATTTTTTCTTTGAGAGTGAATTCAGTCGGGGCGCGGCCTTCCATGAACCGCGAAAACATTTTCTCCAAGAGCGCTGCGCCCGGTCCGAGCTTTTCATTGAAGCGATCTTGGATGAAACAGGCGACCGTGTTATAAAAACCGTGGGAAAGGACCAGCGGGGTGCCGCCATGGCCGTGCGCGCTGCAGTCGCCGTTGCGAACGCGTTCGAGAAATTTTTCAGCGGATTCCGTCGGAGGGGTTTCCGTAAAAGCCGACGCGGCGAACTGCCCGCCGTGATCATCCGAGCCCCCAACAAGAATCTTCTTCCACGGCTCCGCGTGTGCTGGCTCCAGATTGTGGCGATTTACGAGCGCCTCGATCTTTTCCGGCGTCAGTTGTTTGAACAGTGTCTGGGCCAGATCGCTTAGAAGCGCATCGCGCAAACCGTTGATGCCCTCGAAATGCTTGAAAAGAAGAATGAGTAACTCAAGATGACGCGAATCGAGTTTGCCGTTGATGCTGTAAAGGGGATGCGCCACCGCATGCGCGATCTGCGAAGCCTGCAAGTAGCGTTGCAGCTCAAAAATATTATCGCGTATTCCATTGATCTCGGAATGATGGTTCTCTGAAATTCCCCAAACAAGAATATGCAGCTTGCAAGCATCGTTTGGAAAATAGGTGGTGACTTGTTCGCTGATAAAAGTGCGAGGCCGATCAATGATTTGCAGGCAGCCGTCGATGGTATCGTGGTCGGTAATGGTGACGTAATCCATTCCTCGCTCGAGCAATTTTTCGTACAGTTGTTTCGGATCGGAATAGCTGTCGGGGAAATCGAAACGGCGAAAGAGCCATTCTTCCGAGCGCGCACTGTAGCGCGAATGAATATGAAGATCGCACCTACTCACCTCTACATCCCCCGTCTCAATCTTTGTTGCGCGATCCAGTCCTGGTAGGTCGTCGCCGTCCGCGACCCAATCGCCCTCTCGATCATGCCCGTGACTTGCCGCCAAATCGTCGGGTGCGAATAATCGGGTGGATGAATGCTGATGCGCAAGAGTGGCTTTCCCTCTAGATATCGAAAGAGCGTGGCGTTGCAGATTTGGCTAATTTCGCGCCGCCAGTTTCTTCGAACACTGTAAACAATCGATCGCGCGGCGAACTCACCCCCCGCCCTGAGATCGCACACCTTGTGTAACCGCGTGGTGTATTCCATCCCCGCATCGCGCGCGGCGCGCTCAGCTTCCTTGCTGAGGAGCCACGCTGGAGCCACAAAACCTCGCGGTTTGAGATTATTTGCGAGAAATTCATCTCGCGCCGCTGTAATTCGATGCAACGCTTCATCGTAGTTCAGGTCGTAAAATTCACCTTCTTGTTGCGTATAAAATCTGGTGAAGAACTTGTCGTGGAAACTCTCTTTTGCACTGGAAGGGCGCTCATGAAAATACCCGTGAATGACGATTTCATGACCGTCCGCTTCCAAGCCCCGTAGCCAAGACACAAATTGTTGGTTTCTCGTGAACAGCCCCTGATGATGATAATCCGGGACGACGAGAAGAGAACAAACGCTCACGCCGCGCCGCGCCAGTTCTGAAATGATAGTATTTGCGATCTGCTGACTGGAGGGAGCGATGTCGTGCAGGGAGACCACCATGAAATTTCTCGCGGCAGCTTTAGTTGCGACGAGGGGAAGGAACTCCGTTGCCGCAATTGTACTCATCCGGGAATTTTCGGCCTCGACACAGCTTTGAACAAGGCAAATTCGAACGAAGAATGAGCGCTTCCCCTTGGTTCGCCGTAGCTCGGCGGAGGCGGCAGCCGCCGCGCATGGTGTAGGGTCCGCTGTCCTCAGCGAACAATCCTGGTCGTGACCATTTCGCCGACGATGCGCTGAGACAGCGCACACTACAGCGCTAACCCGCGCCCATCTTCACAATTTCGCGAAACTCCGATTCCGCCAACGGCATAACGGACAGACGTGATTGCCGAACTAACGCTATTCCTTTTAGTGGCTGATGGCTTTTGATTTCGCGAAGTGTAACTAGCCGACGCAGCGGTTTGACCGGGGCAAGATCAACCGTGGACCAATCGCCTTCCTTTGCGGTCGAATCGCGATAAGCGGTCCGAGTTACTTTCGCGATCCCGACGACAGCTTTGTCATCGCCGCTGTGATAGAAAAGGACTTCATCGCCCTTCTGCATTCTACGAAGATTGTTGCGGGCAGAGTAATTGCGTACGCCGGTCCAACTGGTTTGGCCTTCCGCGACAAAGTCCGACCACGAATACGAGGATGGTTCCTGTTTCACGAGCCAAAAATTTTTCATGCAGCAAGCTAATCCAACCAACTTGTGCAGGGCAAACGTAGCGGGCCGCTATAGCGTTCGCTGTTCTCAGCGCATCATCTCGTTCGTGGCGACGTTTCGCGCTATCCGCTGAGGACAGCGGACACTACAGCATGGCGTTCGACAATCACGCCGGCTTGTTTCACAATCGACATCGTGCGCCGGCTGCCATTCATCACGTTTGAAGGATCAGAGGGTAGTGGAAAATCGACGCAGGTGCAGAGATTGGCTGCGCGACTGGAGCGTTCCGGGGTACCACATCTGGTCACCCGCGAACCCGGCGGCACGCCGATCGGCGAAACCATTCGTGAACTTCTGCAATTTGCTTCGCACAATTCGGGTATGACCCCAGAAGCGGAGCTGCTCCTCTTTGAGGCGAGTCGCAGCCAGCTCGTGCGGGAGATCATCAAGCCAGCGCTTGAACGCGGCACGTGCGTGATTGCCGATCGTTTCTTTGATTCCACCACCGTTTATCAAGGCGCGGCACGGAAATTGGATCGTGAGACGGTCGAACGTTTGAATGCATTTGCGGTCGGCGATTGCATCCCAAACGTTACTTTTGTTCTCGATATCGATGCAGCCACCGCGAAGTCGCGAATGCAGAAACCGCGTCGGCCAGACCGGATGGAGCAGGAGCCGGAGGAGTTTTACGAGCACGTTCGCGAAGCGTATCGCGAACTGGTCGCGCGTGAGCCTAATCGCATTGTACTAATCAACGGCTCACGTGGTGCGGACGTGATCGAGAATGAGATCTGGACGATCATTTCGGCGCGATTTGCGGCGCTGGCGACAAATCCGCAATCTGCACTCAGTAATCTGCAATCCTAAAATGGCTTTCTCCCGTACAACAGCGCTGGCGTATTTGCTTCGCGCCCACGAACAGAATCGACTCGCGCACGCCTATTTGATTTCAGGGCCGCCAGGTAGTGGCAAGCAACAGCTCGCCGCGGGCCTGGCCAGTCTTGTGAATGGCACACCTGTCGGTGACGTTTTTTCCGCCAAGGCCCGTGAAATTTTCGTTGCCCGGCCGGAATCGAAATCGCGGCGCATCGTTATCGAGCAAATTCGTGATCTTGAGCACGCGCTGCAAATGCGCGCACCTAACGGCCAGCGCAAAGTGGCAATCATTTCCGATGCCGATCGCCTACAGCCGCAGGCCGCAAACGCGTTTCTCAAAACATTAGAGGAACCGCCCAAGGATTCCTTGCTGCTCCTGCTGAGTGCTCTGCCCGAAGCGCTGCCGGACACAATTCTTTCGCGGTGCATTGCGATTCCCCTTGCACGAGACGGCCAGCTACAGCCGAGCGACGAAGAAAAGAAGCTCGTGAAATTATTGCAACAAGTGTCACATGAACGAAGCTGGACCATTCAGTTTGCCTATCGACTGGCTCAGGAATTTCAGCGTTTGCTCCGCTCGGTTCGTGAAGAAGTTAAGCGCGAAACAGATGAAGCACTGAAGCAGGAACAAATACGTTACAAGGATACGACCGATGGCGCATGGCTGGAAGAGCGCGAACAATACTACAAAGCCCGTGCCGAAAGTCTTTACCTGCAACGACGGGCGGAATTAATCGAGACATTATTCGCCTGGTGGTCTGACGTTCTGCGCTCCAGTAATGATGTGGCGCAACGTAGCCTGCCTCGTGCAGGAGAAGAAACCGCTGCGCTGGCAAGCCGATTCGGCACAGTCGAAATCTTGAAGCGCATCCGGTGTCTTGAAGAGCTTCGCGATCACCTGAATCGCAATATTCACGAAGCACTCGCGATCGAAGTCGCGTTCCTGACAATCTTCACCGCATGACGGGTCTATAGTCGCTGGCTCATTTCCGGTGCAATTGTGGTGAATCCCTTCAGAGGCCTCAACTCCAGATCCTTTAGGGAGAAGACAGCAAAGAAAATGACGGTTGCATCCGTGCCGATATACAATTGTCGTCGCCGGCGAGGACAGGACAAATCCAACGCATGCGGTTGACAAGTGGCCAGCTGATCATATCCAGTATCCCCATATGCGACCTATCTCCCGACTAATTTTGCTGTGTGCTAGCGGTTCGCTTCTGCTGCTGACTGGTTGTCAAACAGGGCGCGTGGCAGGAGGCGGCCCCTATCACGTAACGGCATATCGCCCGAACAACCCTTCTGCCGTGCGGGTGCTCGTTTCGCTTTCGAAACAGAACATCTATGTAATGGAAGGTGATCGCTGTTTGATGGCAGTGGCCTGTTCCGTCGGCATTCAGAGCAAACCCACGCCGAAGGGAAATTTCAAGATTTACTCAAAGCAGGAGCAAAAGCGTTCTGGGTCCTATGGATTTAGCGTGCAGGGCAATCGCATTGTTCCCTCCACCGGCGGTGGAGCGGGTCGCTACGTCGGTTATCCGATGGGATATTGGTGCGAATTCGCGCCAGCGTATGGATTTCATCAGGGCTTTGTTCACCCTTATCCACGCACGCACGGCTGCATTCGACTGCACGGTGAAGCAGCGCCGAAATTCTTCGCGCTGGTGAAAATTGGGACTCCGGTGAACATTGCCCCTACTCAGCCGGAGGATGCGACCCTTGCATCAAAAGTACAGCGGGTAGATGATTCCAAGACGCCTGATCCGCCCCCGTCGGTAATGATTACGTCAGCGGCGTTTGAAAAGCCGAGCGGACCGCTGCTCCAATAGGAGGCGTGCGGCGCGTTGCCCCCGGCGCTTTACCGTGTCATCTTGAGGGAAGCGAAACATCTCTGGCTACTGTTTCGACGCTCTCTGGACAAACTGATCCGAGATTCGTCGCTGCGCTCAGAATGACAACGATGGTATGAGCACGAACCTTATTTCCAGCGGCACAACAGCGCGAGAGAAAGTGAATCTGCGCACGCCCGATGTGATGGCTGCCGTGCAGCAACAGGTCGAGTCACACTATCGCAGTGACATTGTCGATAAAGTGCGCCGCGCGGGCGGAATCATCTCCGTGGGCGACACCACGGTGCGCCTAGCCAAGGAGTTTGGCTTTTGCTACGGTGTGGAGCGCGCGATCGATCTTGCCTACGCAGCGCGCAAGGTTTTTAAAGATCGCCAGCTTTTTATCGTTGGCGAAATCATTCATAACCCCGAGGTCAATCATCAAATCGCCTCGTTGGGCATAAAGAATCTGACCGGCAAAAACAAGGAGGCCGACATTTCCGATCTCGGAGCGGATGACGTGGTGATCGTACCCGCGTTTGGGACCGAATTATCAATCCAGCAACAGATCAAGGATCGCGGCTGCCAGATTGTCGATACCACGTGCGGAGATGTGATGAGCGTCTGGAAGCGGGTGCGCAAGTACGCGAGCGAATCGGCCACCTCGATCATTCACGGGAAGGCCGAACACGAAGAAACTAAGGCAACTAGCTCGCGTGCATTAGGCGACGGAAGTGGACATTACGTCGTCGTTCTAACGCTCGAAGATACCGATTACGTCTGCGACTACATCAGGCACGGCGGTAATAAAGAAGCGTTCCTTGAGAAATTCAGGGGGGCGCATTCACCGGGGTTCGATCCCGACGTGCATCTGCAAACTGTCGGTGTGGCAAATCAAACTACGATGCTACGCGGCGAGACGGAAGAAGTGCAGCGACGCGTTCGACGGGCCATTCTCGATCGAGATGGGCCCGAGCTTGCGGAGAAAAATTTTCGGTTTTTCGATACGATCTGCGGTGCAACACAGGAGCGACAGGATGCGTTGCGCGAATTGCTCGATGTGCCAATGGATCTCCTGTTGGTCGTGGGCGGTTACAATAGTTCGAACACATCCCATCTCGCCGAGATGGGCGAAGAAAAGCTCCCGACCTATTTTGTGCTCAACGCCTCGCGATTGGTTTCCGCGAGCGAGGTCAAGCACTACAACTTGCACGAGAAGCGCGAAGTGGTTTCGCATTTCTGGCTGCCGAATGGGCCCGCTGTCATCGGGATCACTGCCGGCGCTTCGTGTCCGAACAATTTGATCGAAGAGACATTAATCCGCCTTTTCGAATTGCGCGGTATCTCGCGCGACGAGCTCGAGTTGGCCGCGTAACGGCGACAACCGCTTAATTCTTTTTCGCTGTCATGTCGAGCGAAGTCGAGGGATCTCAATCTATCTCTTCGGTGTGGGGGTCGCGTTAAGAACAGAGATGTCTCGACTTCGTTCGACATCGACAAAAGCTGGGCGCGCGCTTCCTGCCCGCCGCGCGAATTAGGTTTGTATGGCGCGCGCAATCTGGAAAGGCAGCATCAGCTTCGGTCTCGTTAACATTCCGATCGCTCTCTATGCCGCTACGCGACGGGAAGAGCTGAAGTTTCGCTTGCTCCGTAAGAGCGATTTGAGTCCGGTAAATTACAAGCGTGTTGCCGAAAAGGACGGCAAAGAGGTTGCCTGGGACCAGATCGTCAAAGGGTACGAGTACGAGAAAGGGAAATACGTCGTGCTGAAGGATGAAGACTTTGAGCGCGTCGATCTGGAAGCCACGCAGACCGTCGATATCCAGGACTTCGTAGATCAGGAAGAGATCGATCCAATGTTTTTCTACAAGCCGTACTATTTGGAACCTCAAAAAGGAGGCGACAAAGCTTATGCGCTCCTGCGCGATGCGCTAAAGGACAGCGGCAAGGTTGGTATCGCCAAGGTGGTCATCAAAACGCGCCAATATCTCGCTGGTGTGAAGCCGGAAGATGGCGCGCTCGTTCTCGAGTTAATGCATTTCGCCGATGAACTCGCAGACCCTGAAAAATTGCATGTCCCGAAAAAGACCGAGGTCGGTAAACGCGAGAGGAACATGGCCAAGTCACTTATCGATAGCATGAGCTCAAAGTGGAACCCCGAAAAATACAAGGACGACTATCGCGAAGCGTTCATGGAAGTGATCGAAGAAAAAGTGGAAGCCGGCGGGAAAGAGATTGAGGAGAAACCGAAGAAAGCTCCCAAGCCGACTAAGGTAATTGATCTGGTTTCCGTCTTGCAGAAAAGCTTGGACCAAACCGGCGCGAAGAAAAAAGCGACGGCCAAATCACGGAGAAAGCAGGCGGCATAAGGTAGCGCGAGCCTCTGGCTTGCGAGTTGCGGGTTGCGTTTCAAGCGAGGACGCTTGCACTACCATTGAAGTTCTTGACACACACGCTCGATATCGTTCAGCCTGAACGGCTATGAACTTTCTGAATCGATTTGCGGATCCGATTTATTGCATCATGCGGTTCATTATTGGCCTTGTGTTCGCCTGTCACGGTGGTCAGAAACTTCTCGGGTTTCCTGGCGGGCAGGGTGGCGCCGAGGGGTTAATGCTGGTTGGGGGGATCGTCGAACTCGTCGGCGGGTTCATGATTGCGCTGGGTCTGCTTACGCGTTTGGCGGCCTTCATCTCCGCCGGCGAAATGGCGGTCGCTTATTTCACAGTGCACGCCGCGGGGAAAGCGATCGGTCATGCGCCAACATCAACCGAGCAATTCTTTCCCATTTTGAACAAGGGCGAACTGGCCGTCGTTCTTTGCTGGGTATTTTTGTTCATTGTCTTTTACGGTCCGGGACGGTGGAGCATTGACGCCCTGTTTAAGAAAAAGGCTGCAGTGGCTGCAACTTAAGATGGGCATATTGCCATTTCGAGCGAAGTCGCTTGCCTCGCCGTAGCTTTATGCGAAGGCTGGGAGAAATCTCGGGCTCCTATGAAACGCATTATCTCCGGGCTAACGTTCATCCTCATCGCACCATTGATCTACGCACAGGAGTACAAAGATTTCGGCAAGGACCGCCTGAACAATTCGCCACGCCACGGCGAATGGGTCGATATCAAGTCAGGCGACCGTACGATTAAGGCCTTCGTCGTTTATCCCGAGCGTAAAGACAAAGCCCCTGTCGTGCTGGTCATTCAGGACATTTTCGGCCTGACTGATTGGCTGCGCAGCATGTGCGATGAGCTGGCCGAGAATGGCGTCATCGCAATTGCGCCCGATTTTCTCAATGGTCAAAAGTTTGAAGATGCCGATGGAGCGGGCAAAGCGATCTCGGCGGTGACGCAAGATCAGGTCAAAGCGGTTCTCGATGCGACCGCCGATTACGCGCTCAAAATTCCGGCGTGCAACGGCACGCTGGCCGTCTGTGGATTTTGTCGGGGCGGGGGATGGGCGTTCATGTACGCAAATGCGAACTCCAAATTGAAAGCGGCTTATTCATTTTATGGCGCGCCGCCAGAGTCGCCAGAGCAAGTGGTGAATATTCGGTGTCCAGTTTACGGTTTCTACGGCGAGAATGATGAGCGGGTAAACGCCAGTATTCCCAAAGCAGAAGAATTAATGAAGGCCGCCAGGAAAAAATACGAGCCGGTGATCTACAAAGGCGCCGGTCACGGATTCATGCGCTCAGGCGAACCAGCCAATCCGAATATGCGCGAAGGCGACAAGAAAGCGCGCGACGAAGCCTGGGCGCGCTGGAAAGCGCTGCTGAAGCAGCTTTAGCCGACACAACAGTGACAGTCATTGACACAAATCGCCTCCAGGTGAAGGAGCCGCGTGAAGGCTGGAAAGGTCGCTTCTTTCATTGTCGATCTGATCGGCGTTACCAGAAATCAGCGCCCCGAATGCAATTAATAGCGCGCTGACAATTAAGTGACGCGCGATTCTTATCCGAGCAACCAACAAAGCTACTTCCTTGCACCTTCTAGTTCATCTGCGAGAGCGTTCGCATCGTAAACTTTCCGCAGTGCCTCGACGATCGCTGCAGAATCAACCGAGACGGCACGCGCTTGTGTGTCTGTGAAAATGCAATCGAGCACCAAAGATTGAATGTTGCCATCGAAAATAATGCCCACGAATTCGTTTGCCCTGTTTACGACGGGGCTGCCGCTGTTGCCGCCGATGATGTCCGCGTCGGACACGAAATTGAAATGTGTCGCCAGATTCAGGTTGGCTTTCTTGTCCATCCAACGCTTCGGCAAATCGAACGGCGGCCTGTTGTCGTGCTCGACAGAACGCTGATATAGACCTGCGAAATCGGTGAACGCGGGAATTTGTTTCCCGTCCTGTTCGTACCCGCGCACGGTTCCGTAGGAAAGACGAAGTGTGAAGGTCGCATCCGGATAACTATCTGTGCCTTCGATCGCAAAACGTGCTTTGGCGATTTCCGAATACGCCTGTTTTTTGATCTCATCTTGCGCATCGTAGATTTTCTTCGCTTCTCTCGCAGGGCCGTCGACCAGGCGCGCGAGATTGATCATCGGATCATGCGCTGCTTGCAATACGGCGGCATCCTTGCCGTAAAGATCTTTGCGCGCGGCAACATCTTTCAGCTTGGTCCCAGAGATGAGCTCGACTGCGCGATCATGCGGCGATTTTCCAGCGAGCACCTTTTTCACGAGCGCATCGTCGACGCCAAATTGGGAAGCGAAATCGGTCAACGAATCGGTCAGGCGCAGGATCTCGTAATCGTCGTAAATGGGCTCGGTCGAAAAAAGCTCCAGTTCCAGTGAATCGCGCGCGCTGTCGCGAAATTCGGGAATCCGTTCACCATTGGGTTTGGTGCGTTCATCCACAGCGCGAAGCAGCAACCGTGCGTACTTGAAAAGATTTCCCACAAACGCGCGGGGCGGCCGGTAGGTTGTCGTTTTTGGTCGCTCGATCTCGAGATAATTGTAACGAGGCGAAATCCTGGCTGTCTCGGCTTGTGCATCCTTAATGCGGTCATAAGCGTTCATGGTGGACCGCAGTTTCGGATGGCGCGCGATTGGGTCACGCAGTTTTTGTTCGCGTGCCTGAAGCGCCGACCAGATTTGCGGATCAAGCAGGCCGGCAAGATAACCGTTATAGCGTTTTCGATTGTTTTGGTCGCCGAAAAGATCGTCCCGCGCCTTTCTTGCGTTTTCGAACGAGCGCGCGCCGTACGCTAGTTCCAACACCTCACGCCGATTAAACATGCGCAGGACATAAGGCAGAAAGCGATCGCGCATATCCGCCAACTCATCCAACGTAAGTTGCCGATCGGTTTTACCAGGGCTCCCACTCACGAAGGTTAGTTCGCGGTCGCTTGGTCCGCGCGAATTCCATTTGAGAAAATCGTGGATCTCGGCGGGCTTCCCGTTTTCGTAAACGCGAAAAATGCAGACATCGAGATCGTAGCGCGGGTACTCGAAATTATCCGGGTCGCCTCCGTAAAATGCTATCTGCTGCTCCGGCGCGAACACTAGCCGGACATCATCATAACGCTTGTAGCGATAAAGCTGGTACGCTCCGCCTTGATAGAGCGCAACGACATCCGAACGCAGCCCGGTCTTGTCTTTGCTTTCCTTCTCAATCGCAGCGATGACTGAGCTGCGCGCACTGGAAGCCTGGTCGTTCGTCATTCCCGGTTTCACCGCTCCGTTCACGCGCGCTGTCACGTCTTCGATTGACATCAGCACGTTGAGCTCGAGATCGGTCGATTTGATTTCGTCCGCCTGGGTTCTCGCATAGAAACCGTCCTTCAAATAATTGTGTTGCGGGTCGCTAATCTTTTGCAGTGTGTCGGCGCCGACATGGTGATTTGTAATGACAAGACCATTTGCAGATACGAACGAGCCGCTGCCTCCAGAGTTGAAACGGACGCTCGCTTTTTGGAGATGCTCCAACCATTGCTGTGTCGGCTCGAACTGATATTTTTCCTTGAGCTGTTTGCGCGGTGGCGCATTGAACAGCCACATTCCTTCATCGGCGGACATTGATGTATTCAATGCAACCGCGAAAACGAAAAGTGAACCACAAAAAGACGTGCGAAATGCCTTGAACATGGGCGCACCATAAGATGGAGACCAAAGGGCTACAACCTCCTCACGTCCCCTTACTCATGCTCGTGCCCGCAATCGTAATCAGTCATCGACATCGAGCACGATTCTGTAGGGGAAGCTGACAGCTTCCCCCACAACGTTCCCCATGTAGATTGGCCCGATGCTCCGGACAAAGCGCAAAATCGACAGACTCGATTTCGTTCTGGCCGGTGCGCAAAAATCCGGCACGACAGCATTGCACTATTTTCTAAGCAAACACCCGAACATAACGATGGGCGATCAGCAGGAGATACATTTTTTTGATAACGACGCTCTGTTTGTTTCCGAGCCCGATTACGAGGAATTACACAAACATTATCCACCGCTTGGTCCATCCACCATTGCCGGTGATTGCACGCCCAGCTACATTTATCATGAGCCAGCAGCGGAAAGGATTTGGAAATACAACCCAAAGATCAAATTGCTGATCCTTTTGCGAAATCCAGTCGACCGCGCCTTTGCTCACTGGAACATGCAACGATTTAGAGGTCGCGAACCGCTCGATTTTTTCGATGCCGTGCGAGAGGAAAAAACGCGTATTACCGGAGCGCCGCCCGCTCAAGCGCGCCGCTTTGCTTATGTCGATCGAGGATTTTACGGACAGCAGCTCGCGCGTCTGTTCAAATTCTTCCCGCGCGAGCAAGTCAAGGCGGCAAAGTTTGAAGAGTTTAGCGATAAGCAGCGTGAAACGCTGACTTCCATCTTTTCATTTCTAGGTCTCGAACCGCTCCGTTCGGTGCGCAGTAAAGACAGAAACGTCGTTCCATACGAGCGGGCGATGAATTGGGAGGAGCGAATTTTTCTCTACAATCTTTTCGCGAAAGACATCACAAAGGTCGAGCAGCTATTAGGCTGGGATTGTTCGGATTGGAAACTGTAGCAACTCGGTAGAGGCAGCCGTGTCGGCTGCAACCTCCGTAGGTTAGCAGGCGATGCGCCTGGCCTACAGTTTCCGAGTCTGCTTGAAGCGGGGACGCTGGTTTGGGTCGGCTGCAAGCAGCGCTTTCCAACGGAAAATTCGCGCGCCCTGCGACTCAAAGAAAGCGCGCAATTCATCCGTAAAGAATGAGGAACCGTCCGGTCGCGGATTAAATTCCAGCAAAAGACGCCCCTCCGGTTTGAGAAATCGTGTTCGGATATCGTTGATAAAAAACTCCCAATCGGCGGGTGTCCATTCGAGCCATTCTCCGTTGTTGGTACGCGTGAGCCGGTGAAAACAAACGCGGTGGCCGGTTACGAGATCGAATTTTCTTCCAAGATCGGGGAGCGGTGTTTGCGGCTCAATGCGCCCGATCACGCGGCGGACGTTGAAGAACTCGGTTGTGCCGCGGAAGAACGGCTCCTCATCCGTGTCAAACCCGAGTCCCTCGTGACCAAATAACCGGCAGAGGTAGAGAAAGTAACCGGCGCCGCAACCGAGATCGAGAATTTGCAATGGTGGAGAACGATCGAGCCAAAGATCCTGCGCGCGCCTAACGTTCACGCCGATCCAGTATTTTGCATCTTCGTAAGCATTGATCTTCCGCGCATTTGGCCGGTATGGATAACGCTCGCGCAATCTCTCTAATTCGGTCCGGTCAATCGTCCCAAGAATTCGTCGAGCGCTCACCGGGTGGGTGGAGCGGCAAACGTGCTCCCACAGGCTTTGGCCTGCGTCGAGTGAACGGAGTTTTTGAAATTTCCGCGAAAGTCGCACGCAATAACGATGCAACGAAGTGTGTGACAGACAAGGCCGACCCTGGGAGCGACAGCTTGGGCAGCCGTCGAAATAAAGGCGGCGCTACGAAGCCGTCACTCCTTGATAACAACTTGGATCAGACCGGTTGAGCCTTCGCGCGTCATGAATCCACTTGCCCAGCCGTTGCCTGGATAGAAGTATTGCTCATAGCGCCACAGCATTTCTAACTTTGCGCCGGCGGGCTTTTTCCAAAGCAACCGATAATACAAATGGCGTTTCCATGACGGCGACTGGCCGGTCATAAAATTGAGATCGAATGGCGTTGGCCAGCTGAGAATGCTCCGGCGGATTTCGATGAAAGCATCATCGCCTGCCGGCGGCACTGTAGCGAGGTTCTCTGCCCCTAATCGCGGTGGACCAAACGCGAAAACCTTTCCGCCATCTGCCAGGCCAAGCTGATCATTTTTCGTTGTGCCGATATTCGGGCTCGGACCCTTCCTGTCGTTTAGACTTAGCGCAAGATCATTAACGCGAAGAATGCCGCCAGTCCCGCTGCCTTCATATGCGATCGACTTGATTCGTGCTGAGGTCATCTCAATAATCCCGAAACGATCGAGAAAAAGTGAAATCTGGCGGCCCGCGAAAATCCAGCTCGCCAGTATGGCAATAACAAAAGCGACGAGAATTCCAAGTGTGGTCAGAATCTTGCGCACTGCTGCTTTCTTTGTAGTCACGGCGCTGTGTCGCCGTGTTTGGAAATCCATCGTTAGTGCCTCGACACAGCGAGGCGGCTACAATCCTACGCCTTCTTTCGTTGAATATAATCGTTCACTTGTTCTTCGAGAATCTCGAGGGGTAACGCGCCGTTTTTGAGCACGGCATCGTGAAACTCGCGCTGATCAAATTTTTCTCCCAGTTCTTTTTGTGCGCGCGCGCGCAATTCTTGAATCTTTAACATGCCGATTTTGTAGGCGCACGCCTGACCAGGCGCGACGATGTAACGTTCGATCTCAGATTTAACTTCTTTCTCGCCCATGCCGGTTTTCTCACGCATATAAGCGATCGCCTGTTCGCGGTTCCAGCGCTTTGCGTGAATGCCTGTATCGACAACCAATCGGACCGCGCGGAAAAGTTCATCACGAAGGCGTCCCAGATCTCCAAACGGATCGTTGTCGTACCACCCGATTTGTTTAGCCACCCATTCACAGTAAAGCGCCCAGCCCTCTATGTACGCCGTGAATGGCAGCACTTTGCGAAATTGCGGAACGCTTTTGAGTTCCTCCGCGGTGGAGAGTTGCCAATGGTGTCCCGGCACGCCCTCATGATATGCGAGTGTTGGCATGCTCCATTTAGGCACTTCCTTCATGTCGCGCAGGTTCGCGAAAAAAATCCCGGGCCGGCTGCCATCCATGGCGGCGATCTCGTAATACGCTCCCGGCGCGGTTGCTTCCTTAAATTCCGGAACGCGGCGAACTTCGATCTTCGCGTGCGGAGTAGTGAGAAACAATTGTTTCGATGAGCGCTCGGTCGCCTGCGTGATCAACTCCGTGTACCTCGCTAAGGCGTCGCTGTGCCCTTTGTCATCATTTGGATAAAGAAAACGCGGATCCTTGGCGAGTTTGTCCATTGCCTCGCCGATCGGTTGACCTGCAAAGCCGTTTGCATCGAGAATTGCTCGCATCTCATCTTCAATTCGAGCCACTTCGCGCAGACCAAGCTCATGCACCTCATCCGGCTTAAGCGTCGTGGTCGTATTTTCGTGCAACTTGTAAGCATAAAACGCGTCGCCGTCAGGCAATTTCCAGACGCCGTCGTCAGTTGTTGTTTTTAGCAAAATCTCGCGAAAATAATCGATTAGTTTTTGATAGGCCGGATAGACTTTGCTGGTTATTGCCGATTCCACACGCGCTTGAAAAGCGGTGCGATCTGCCTCGCTTAATTTCTCAATCTTTGCAGCCCGGGTTTTGAATGATGTCGCCAGAATATTTTCCGAAGCGGGTTTGCCGATAAACTCGGTCATCTCCTTGAGCACTTCTTCAACTACAAAGCGCGGCGGCAAAATCTGTTTTTGTTCGCGGACCTTCAGGCCATCGAGAGTTTGATCGAACTTCTTCGGCAAAGCATCGAGCCGCATGACGTAGTAATCGCAATCCTTTCGGCTCAGCAGCCGGTGCGTATTCGCCATGAAAGACGGAAACTGGTTCTGCACTCCGAAGAGCTGATTAACGGGATAATTGTGCCATTGCCATTTCTCATCTTCGGCTTGAATTTGCAGAAACCAATCGAGCACGTGCGTCGAAAGCTTCTGCGAAGGCGATTGGCGATCGAGCGGATATTGGCGAAGCTGCGCCAGATCGTGCTTCCACCTGTCGGATTCGCGTTGTTGATGCGCGGGCGATTCGTCGTCGAGCTTTCCGTTATGACTGGTGATGCCGAATTGTTCCACCAGACCGAGAGTGGAGAGTATCTCCGGGTGATCGAAGAGAAGTTCGGCGAAGACCTTCTCGTAAAACAGATTCAGACTCCATGGCCGGAACCAAATGAGATTAGTTAGGAAAACCGCAATCGCGATCGCAACGACCGCAATTATTGCGCCGAACCATTTCAGAATGCGCTTAAACATGTATTCGCGTCAGCGTTGGAACGCCTCCTGTAGCTATGATGCAGCGGTTGTCCATCTCGGATTCAAAAGTGTGCCAAATAATTGCGCTGCAGTGAAGGTGCAGCGATGCGAACGCGCCGTATGGCAGGGACGCTCCGCAGGACATCTTACCCCGTTGTTATGAGATGCTTTGCCACGAATTTCGATTATAGCCAGAGGTGATGAGCGCTTCGCCGCAGCACATCGATAAGCCCGAACCGCGGGGACAGGCGCTGCTCGCTGTTCTGGCGATCGGCGCGATTTATCTGGCGCTGCCGCGTAATCTCATTTTGGGGCCGATTTGGCTGTTGCCCACTTTGATCGTCATTTTGCTCGCGCCAACAGTGCTGAGCCATCGCGTAGGCCGATATTCACTGAATCGCACCCTCGGAATGATCATCAATGGAATCACAACGCTGGCGCTAATCGGATCTGTGATTCTGCTGGTGCGTACGCTGCCTACCCACCGTAGTTCGCCGCTACAGCTGTTGCGCTCAGGCGGATTACTCTGGCTGACAAATGTGATCGTCTTCGCGCTCTGGTATTGGCGGTTAGACGGCGGTGGACCGACAATGCGCCATAAGGAAAAGAAATTCGGCAGCACCAGCTTTCTTTTTCCGCAGATGCAAATCCCGCATGATGAGCGCACACAATTTGAGTGTACGCGCTGGCGGCCGCGCTTCGTCGATTATCTGTTCGTTGCCTTCACACAGAGCTCCACATTCGGCCCGACCGACGCGCCGCTGCTCGCGCGATGGGCAAAAGTCCTCGCGATGATCCAAATCTCGATTTCTCTCACTATCGTCGTGTTGCTGATCTCGCGCGCAATCGGCGTCTTGTAAGCCAGCCGCGCGCTGATGGTCCGGGAGGTTCTTAACATCACGAGCTGGTATTCCCCGTTTCTTGCTCCTACTTGATGCGCCTTCTTCTGTTGTATCGGAAATAAAATCTGTAGAGTGAAAAGTGACCCGGATTATTTCGCTTTTGCCAGCTGCCACGGAAATGGCAGCCGCGCTTGGGTTGATGGAAGACGTCGTCGGTGTTTCGCATGAATGCGATTTTCCGAAGGAAGCAAATGCGCGCCCACGGGTTACCCATTGTCCAGTGCACAACGCTGGCCTAACGAGCGTCGAAGTCGATCAATGGGTGCGGCGCGCCCTGCAAGATAAGGGGACAATTTATACAATCGATGAACCGCTTCTGCGCGAGCTGCGACCGGATGTAATCCTCACTCAAAAATTGTGTGACGTCTGCGCGGTCAGTTATGGCACGGTTGCACGACTCGCCGAAACTTTGCCGGGCCCGCCAAAGGTAGTGAACCTCGAGCCAACAAGCCTCGCGGATATATTCGATGATATTCGAGGTGTTGCGGAAGCGTGCGGTGTGCCGGACCGCGCACGTGGTGTCATAGCCAAGTTGTCGGAACGTGTCAGAGCCGTGCAACTCCGAGCGGATCGCATTTCGCATCGACCACGCTGTTTTCTGATGGAGTGGGTGGAGCCGCCGTTTTGCTCGGGTCATTGGGGCCCGGAGCTCGTGGAGATTGCCGGCGGCGGTGATTCGTTAGGCCGCAGGCATGAGCCCTCGGCGCAAGTCAATTGGCGGGAAGTAATCGACACTCGTCCCGAAATTATGGTGCTCGCTCTCTGCGGCTATGATATCAATCGTGCGCAACGCGATTACGAGTTGCTCCGAAGCTTTCCTGATTTCGATTCGCTTCCGGCGGCGCGTGGCGGCGAGATTTATCTCGTGGACGCGAGCGCATATTTCGCGCGTCCAGGTCCGCGTATTGTCGAAAGCCTCGAGATTCTCGCTGGAATCTTGCATCCACAAGAATTTCCAGAATTCACTTCAACGGGGTCTGACGACCCGCGCGTTGTTCGCGTCGGCTAACGAATCTTCTGTAGTGGCAGCCGTGTCGGCTGCAAAATCTGGGGATCGCGGGCGACACGCCCGCCACTACAGCCCAGTTACTCCGCGCTCTGTCTTGCAGACTCGGGTTGGTGCTCGGGCCACACAGCGGCAAGCGCCAGGGCGACGACGATTCCAGCCGAGACTTCGAAGAAGCGGTGGAGCGCAATGATCCAGGGCGGCATTTGAACGGGGGATGAGCACGATGATGGCGAGCGTGATGCTCGCATAACGCCGGCTGCAAAGCGCACGGTGAGTTACTGCTCGTTAGGCCTGGGACGCCCGATTATTTCTGCAATTGCAATGGGTTAGATTTTCTTCGCGCTCCAGTGCAAAGCCAGCGCCGGGACAAGGAAGAAAAAGACAATCACTACGCGTAAGTTTGCGAAAAAGTTTAGGGTAAGCGCACCCACTTCTTTTTCGTCGAGCTTAAATCGTTCGATAAGCCACGGAACGTAGGAATGCCACAAGGCTAACGTCGCAATCCAGTAGAACAAAGCGAAGAGGACACCAACGACAAACGCACGCAGGAAAAAGTTTCGGAGGAAAATGATTTTTTCGCGTTCCATGATTCATCAGTTATTTCGGATGGAGGGATCGGTGCGCGCTTATTCGGCCCCACGAAATCTGCATGAATTCATGAAATCAATGGGTCAGCTTACAGCATGCGAGTCAGCGAAATGAATTGGATGATGGTGGAAGAATATCTGAAGCGTGACGATCGAGCGCTGTTGCCGCTCGGCAGTACGGAACAACACGCGTACCTCAGCCTGAGCGTCGACAGCATTTTGGCGGAGCGCCTGGCGGCCGAAGCAGCAGAGCCGTTAGGCGTACCAGTCTTTCCGGTCCTCGCATACGGGATCACACCATACTTTCGCGCGTTTCAGGGAACCATTACGCTGCGAGTGGAAACGTATCTGTCGCTCCTGCGCGACATTCTCGATGTGATGGCAGAGCAGGGCTTTAAACGAATTCTGATCGTCAACGGACATGGCGGCAACACGCCTGCCCAAGGAATGGTTGGCGAATGGATGGCGGATCATCCGAGTGTGCGGGTCAAGTTTCATAACTGGTGGAACGCGCCGAAAGTTTGGGCCCAGGTGCAGGCGATCGACCCTGTCGCATCGCACGCGTCATGGATGGAAAATTTCCCGTGGACGCGTTTGACAAAGATCGACATGCCGCGTCAGCAGAAACCAATGAGCGATTTGGAGAAGTTGCGCCGTCTCGATCCAAAATCACTGCGGGAGTACCTCAACGACGGCAACTACGGCGGTCTTTATCAGCGCGACGATAACGAGATGATGAAGATCTGGCGCGCAGGAGTCGAAGAAACGCGGGCACTGCTGACGGAAGGCTGGGATTGAAAAAGGCCAGCTACTCAACGGTCGGCGTCGATTTCCTTAATTTCGTCGCGGATAAGTTTTTTTTGCGCTTCGAGCCATCAGCCTCCCACGCCCATGCGCGTTGCGTTAACAAATTCTTCCGTGTGATGGTCGATCTGCCGGCCGCTGCGTCCTCGATTTTCATGGATGTAAAGCGCGCCGCGCTGCACGCTAGTAACTGAAGGCGGTGGCAGGCCGATTTCGTATTTCACCAGTTGGCGGTGATCGGCCAGTTGGAGTTCCGGGTTATATACGCTGTCGAACTTCCAAAGCATTCGGATAAAATTGGTCTGACCGCGAAGCAACTGGCGGACAACGATACGCGCGCAGTCTCGCAGCGCCTCCCAGCCCAGATGCTTGCGGGAAAGCACGCGCTGCGTCTCGACGAGTTCTTTGTAAAATTCGGGCAGCGGCAGCTTGGTTGGTAACACAGTGTGTTGAATGTCGAATAGCCGATAGTCGCGCGTCATAAGGCGACGTGATTCGGTGTGCCATGTTTCTGTCCCGGGATAAGGCGTGTTAATGCTGATGTTGACGACCTCAGGAATTTCCAAACACCAATCACGCACCACCTTGAATCGTTCGCGGTCCCACGCAGGATCGGCAACGATATTGACAGCCACTGATATATCGAGTGAGCGAGCAAACTCCAGTGCTTCGAAATTTTTGGAGAGCGTCACGCGTTTGCGGTAGCGCTTCAATCCTTCTTCGTCGATCGCTTCGAGACCAAGGAACATGGTAGTCAGGCCGAGCCGCTTCCAGAGTTGGAAGACTTCCTTGTTTCGCAACAGCACGTCACCGCGCGTCTCGAGGTAATAACGTTTCCGGATCCCGCGTCGCGCAATCGCTTCGCCAAGCTGCATGCCGTGCTCGGCTTGAATGAACGCAACGTCGTCCACGATGAAAATGCCGGGCTCGCGAATTTGCGCCAGTTCCTCGATGGCGTTAGAACGTCCACGCACTGCAAAAGACGCAGTCCCAGGGACAGCCCCGGCTAAACTCGATGGAAGCCTCCGGGTCTAATTGGCCGATGAAATACTTTTGGCGATGTTGAACCAGGTCGCGTGCAGGTAACAGATCGTCGAGCGAATGCACAAATGCGGGCGGCGGACTGCGATGATCGAGTGTTACGCAGCCAGGGACATTTTTCAGGTTTGGCTGACCCTGGGCAAGAGCATCGAGTAACCCGGTAATCGCCGTTTCGCCTTCGCCGGTCAGCACGCAATCCACTGCGCCTGCGGCGTGCCGCAAAATTTCTTCCGGAATAAACGAAACACTGTGACCACCGACGCAGATGAAGGCTTGCGGCAATAAGGCACGCGCAGCCCTAGCGAGATCGATGATTTCAGGAACGTTCGCGAGGTAATTAACGGAGAATGCGATGACATCCGGTTGCCATCGCTTGACCAGACGGAAAAAATTCTGGTGCGGTTCGCATTGCAAATCGATTAGACGAACCGCGTGACCAGCCCGCCGCGCCGCAGCGGCAACAAGTTCAAGACCGAGCGGTTCGAGGCGAAGATAAATCTTCGAATACATTAGGCAGCTGGGATGAACGGCCAGGAATTTCATTTGTCGGCCCCCGTTATTTCATCGCGTGATGTTCGGTGTACGCGCGTACTTGAAGATCTTCCAGGCGGCATCACCGATACCGACTACAACGACGATCATGCTGAAGATGATTTCTGAGCAGGGCTTAGGCGAATATTGATCTCAGATGTGAGCGTACGATGGACAGGGCACTTCGCTGCAATCTCCATCAGCTTGTCGCGCTGTTCTTCGCTCAACGCACCAGTGAGTTCGACTTCTGCCTCAATTCTGTCCAGCATTCCCTCCTCCGTTTCGCATTCCTCGCAATCTTTTGCATAAATGCGCGAGTGCCGGAGTGAAACCGTGATATTCTCGAGGGGGATTTGTTTCCGGCGCGCATATAAGCCAACCGTCATGGAAGTACATACCCCAAGCGCCGCCAGCAGATAATCATACGGATCCGGGCCGGCATCTCCGCCGCCTGCGCTTACCGGTTCGTCACCGACAAGACTATGTTTACCAACAACAATCTCTTGCTTGAAGCTGCGCGCACCGCCGTGCACGACAACGTCCGGGGTTTTGTCACTCTGTTGTGCACTCACGTCGAAATCAGGGCCGTAGAATTCCCGCGAAGCGATCGCGATATGACCAGAGCAGAAACAATTCAAGAATCGTAACGACGACCGCCGGTGGGAGTCCCTCGGGTGCCATCAAAAGGTGGAACGCCCAAATGTTTACTATGACGGCGCCGAGAATCGTCAGGCCGAATGGGACGAACCGGCCAATCAAGAGAAGCAGGCCGCCGATCACCTGAAACCCGCCGATCACGTTAACATAGCCGCTAGCAAAAAAGGCATGCAGATACTCACCGGCCACGCCCTGTGGGAGCGGCGGCATCGGTAGGAAATGCAGGAATGCGTTGGAACCAAAGAACACGAAGATCAATCCCAGAAGGATTCGGGCAATAACAGTCGCGATTTTCACTCGAGGATAGTGGCTCGATCGAGCCGGAAGTCCAATCCCGAAGTTTTGAATGCGGATTGAGTTCGACCGAAACTATGATTTTTCGTGAAACAATTTGTTCAAGTCTGCAGACGCAGCGCCGTTGGCCAGAAGATCAAATGCGCCGTTTGTTTTGATGTCTTTAGCCGCGCGCTGAAATACGCCCCATGCGGCTAGCGCTAGTCCGGAGCCGACAGAGATGCGGCGCACACCGAGATCGGTCAGTTGGGAAAGTGAACGCTGATGATTGAACCCAGAGACGAGGACGTTGACCGGCTTCGGTGCGACTGTCTTCACGATCTGCGCAATCTCATCGGGTCTGCTAACGCCGGGCGCGTAGAGACAGTCGGCACCGGCTTCAGCGTAAGCCGCTAGCCGATCGAGAACCGTATTGAACGGATCGGGATCGTGCACCAGCCAGGCTTCGCACCGCCCGGTTAGCACGACGCCACTGCCCGAAGAGTCAGTCTCCGAGCGCGCTGCTCGAATACGATCGATTGCCAATTTCTTCTCATAGAGCGGTGTATCCGTCCGACCCGTGTTGTCTTCGATTGATAAACCGGCGACTCCTGTATTTACACAAAGGCGTACATTCGTGGCGACGCCTTCTGGTTCGTCGGCATAGCCGGCGAGGAAGTCTGCATTTACCGAGAGTGCCGTTGCTTCCACAATTTCCCGGATGTGCGCGAGCATTTCATCGCGCGGAACACCGCCATCGCGTTTTCCCCGCGAAAAAGCGAACCCTGCTGAAGTGGTGGCGAGTGCTTCGAATCCGAGATGTTCCAAATAGATCGCCGTTCCGATGTCCCACGGATTTGGAAGCACGAAACATCCGGACTCGTGCATCGCGCGAAACGTTGCCGTGGCAGAAGATTGTCGCGGTGAGCTCATGTCTTAAACCTATGCTGTCCTGGCCCGAGCGCGAGTTGTTGAGCTACTTCGATTTGGCACCGGCGGATTTCCAAATCCCTCGCAATGGGCCTTCGACTCCGTAAATCGGATCGTTCTCCGGCAGCGGCAAAGACGCGATATTATGATCGGCCTTCGGTCGTTCGCCCGGCAATCCCCGAAGCAAATCCCACTGGCGGCCGTCGGGATAAGCTCCGACCACGCCAAAATCGTTGCTGGCACCGACGTTCTGGTGCGCCACACCAGCGGGGATGACAACCACATCGCCAGCATGCACCTCGACGTTCTTGCCGTGCTCGCCGCCGAGTCGCAGAGTGGCAGCGCCAGAATAAACACCCAGCACTTCATGCGACGTGCTGTGATAATGGGGAAAGGAATAGACACCGTCTCGCCACGAGTTGGTCCAGTCATTCTCTGCAAAGCGTTGCTCGAAAATAGAAGCTGGATCTTTGGCGTCGGTCGTGATCGCGTCTCGATAAAACAGCAAGGGCAGAGGACTATTTGGGAAAATACCGTCGTCCTTGAAATTTAATTGCTCAGGCTGAACAAAACTTTGCTGTCGGGTCATAAGGAATACTGCTCTTCCGAAACATAACGCAAGAAAAGCAGTATCCGGTCTTAGTAGCAGCAGAATTGTAACAGGAGCTTGTCGTAAATGAGAGAAGCGGCGTTTTGGTAGGGCGCGACCGCCGGGCGCGCCGAATAAGACGGAAGGCCTCGCGCAACTGCGGCGGGATCCCTACCATTTTGACTTATAAGATCGAACGAAGCACACCGCCTTCGACACGTAAAGCAGCGCCGTTTGTAGCAGATGAAAGGGGACTCGCCACAAACGCAACCAAGGCGGCTACTTCGTCGATTGTCGCAAATCGTTGCAGGAGCGAGCTTGGTCTGACCGATTTGAAGAAATCCTTTTCTATGTCTGTGGCCGCGATTTCCTTGGTCCTTGCCACATCAGCAATGAATTGTTCGACACCTTCGGATCGCGTTGGTCCTGCCAGGATTGAGTTCACTGTGACGCCAGTGCCCGATGTCGTTTCCGCCAGGCCGCGGGCCAGCGCCACCTGCATGGTCTTAGTCACACCGTAATGGATCATCTCCACCGGAATGTTCACAGCGGACTCGCTGGAGATGAAAATGATGCGACCCCAGTTGGCGGCCTCCATGCGCGGCAGGTAATGCCGGCATAGCCGCACGCCGCTCATAAAGTTTGTCTCGATGATGGAATGCCAATCGTCGTCGGTGATTTTTTTGAACGGCTTCGGCTCGTACACTCCAAGATTATTGACAAGAATACCTACCGAAGGCACAGCCTCGATGCATTTCGCGCTGCCGCGAGCTGTTGCCAGATCGGCCGCTATGCCGCTGACTTTTGCATCACCGATTTCCTCGCGAATCCTTCTCGCCGCGTTATCAACTCGGTCCCGAGTGCGGCCAGTAATAACGATCGATGTTCCCTCACGCGCGAGAGTGCGGGCAATGGCAAAGCCGATCCCAGCCGTCGAGCCCGTGACCAAAGCTGTCTTTCCAATCAATTGCAGATCCACAGGTCGCCCTCTTTTGCTATTTAAATCGTCGCTGGTGGCGGCGATGCCGTTGCAATCCAGCTGCAAGCGTCGCCGCCGATGGCCTTATTCTGATCACTTGATTCCCAACGATTGAAGCGTAGCCGCGTCAACCGTCCCCGTAACGCTTAGATCGCGGTCTTCTTGATAACGGGCAATGGCGGCCTCTGTTTGGTCGCCAAGAGTTCCGTCGATCGCGCCGTTATAGTAACCAAGCTTTGCAAGCTCCGATTGAACAACGCTTACGGTTGCGTTGGCTGCGGACTGACCTGAATCGGAATAACCTGGCTGATCATTATCGCTGTATGGGTAATAGTTATAGTAGTCGTAGGGGGTACCAGAGGAGTAGTCGGAATCATAGGGATAATAGCCGGAATAATCGTACGGGTAAGAGCCGTCCGCGTAGTAAGGATAGTAATCCCATGGGTAAAGTCCCCACCAGAAGCCGTTGACAAAAACAAACACTCGGTTGTGATGAAAGTGAGCGTGATGTCTGTCCCAATCGCGATGCCAGTTGTTCGCGTCATGCCGCTCGGACGCGCGGTTCCTTAGGAACGACTGACGGTTTGCTGCTGTCGAAGTCCGCTGATCCGAAAGCCGATTCCGTCCTGCGATTGAGCCAACGCGATTTGGTTGGCGACGTGCCGTAGTGGTAATTGAGCCAACGCGATTTGGTTGACGAGGTGCTGCAGTAGCAATTGAGCCAACGCGACTTGGTTGACGATTTGCCACAGCGGATCTGCCGACATATGAGCTTGTGTATCGACCAACTGAGCGACTGAAGCCATGCGGCCGCACGACAGTCATGCGGTTACCACCATAATAGAATCGCGGAGCGGCGCTTAATCTGCCGACACTTCGGCCGGTAAGGTATGCACCATTGCTACGGAAAGCCGGTGCTCCTCGAAAGCCACCACCGTAAAAGGCTGGCGCGGCGCGGGAGCCGCCACCAGCAAAGCCCCCGACACGGCCGCCACCGCCGACGTGGCCGCCGCCAGCAAAACCGCGTCCGCTGCCGCGCGGACCTGCCCACGTTGGTTGACTAAGACTAACAAAAGCGAAACCTGCTAACCCCAGTAATGTAATCGTTTTCATGCCATAAACGTGGTAGCCGATTGGCTGCGCTGCCATTGCGATTCCGTGGGATTTCGCGGTGCTACATAAGAGTTACTTCTTGGTCTCTCTTCGGAGAGACCTAGTAACCAGTAGGTGCGTAGCTGTGAAATGGCGGATGTCGAAAGCGATTTAACTCTTCAATGATTTCAGGCGCCGAAGCTAGGTGTCGGTTTAGCCAAAGGCTTTTGCCTGCGCTGGCAAATGCTCGTCGATAGCGTGAATCAATTCTTGAATGTTGATTGGCTTGGCAAGAAATGGATGCCCGTCGATGTGAACACCAGCCTTCACTTCGGCCGGCGTGACGAGCGCCGTGAGGAAAATGATGGGTGTGTTTTGTAATTCGGGGTCGGCCTGAATTTGTGCTGCGATTTCGCCTCCGTCTCTGATCGGCATCACTAGATCCAGCGAGATCAGGTCTGGCCGAAAAATCCGGGCGCTCCGGTGAGCCTTGGTAGAGTTGTTCTCTTCAAGCACGAGATACCGGCCTGTTTTTTCGACAAGGATTCTAACCAGGTGAGTGGCGTTCGTGTCGTTATCAACAATCAGGATCCGCCGCTTTTCGTTGACTCTGGAGGTCGGAGTTGAATCTGGCCAGGAGAAATCACCGCCGGGTTCACGAGGAAGGGAGTCCGCTTCGATTACCTTGTTCATAGATTTTACACTGACATTTGTTTTGTTGCAGGCGTCCTAGCTGGTCAGCCAGGTGACAAACCAGGCGCCAAGGAATCCGATTATTAGACCGATCAACGGGCTGGAGATGGCAAACCAAAGCGGAATAGCCTCGCGCAACGGAAGCGAATCTCGTCTTCGCAGACGCCAGTGTGCGCTGGTGACTGGAATTGTTGAGCGGTCAGATGCTTCTTGCGGTAGCAATCGGTTGAGGGAGTGAATCGCTTTCATGCCTTTAAGTGTCAATGATGATTCCGCCCAGACTAATGCGCGTGTGTGGGATTTTGTGATGCCACGTTAGGGTTGATGCTCGGTCCCTCTTTGGAGTGAGAACCGACCGGTAAGCAATTGCATAAAACTTGTCTGTCGCTAAAGCGGCGCTCTGTGAGAGTCGCAGTTACGAGGGGGAAGCGCGATTCGTTGGCGCCGGCGTCCACGCCATCAAATCCAAGCTTGTCGATGAGTCGTAGCACAATCGTTTTTGCTGCGTCTTCATCCGCGACTAGTAAGGCGATACGTCCTAGGCTGCCTGGCGGGTGCCCGAGTTCGTAAAAGCGCTCGGTATAAATGTTGTTGAACGCTTTGACCCCGGGTCGGCCTAGCTGCTGTCCTACCCAAGCGGCTCGGTCATGCCGTTTCCAGCCCGTTCTGCCATCGGGTTTTACTCTCACAATTTGTGCATCCTTGCATCGCTTGGGACGTCTGGTGACCGTTCGCTCGGAGCAACAACTTCTGGTCCGCGAAGCGCTCGCGTAGCTTGCTTGAGTAGCTCGGTTTTGACGTTGAACTTAATTTGATCAAAGATGAGAACCTCGGTGGCAATGAGCCAGATTGTGAAACAAACCATGAGCGTCCGGAACGGGAATAATCGGCGATTTGAGACTGCCGCTCCAGTGTCATCGGACGCGATCAGAGACTCACTTGTGTTCATTTCGTAAGTTAGATCCGCCCGAGAAAGCGCCGCTATTTCGCGTTCGCGGGATTTTCAAGTATTACTCGCGAGGTCGTTTGTTATCCCTCGTTGGAGATAACACCAAGGCGCCATCTTTCCAGGTTCGCGATATCCCAATCTCATGCCTGTTGGCCTATCGACCAAAAGAGGTAATTGGCGTCCTTTCTTGTGTGATACGGCAAAATCCGACGGACGCGCCTTGGCAACGGAAAAACAGCATCGATAGAGTTAGACTATGAAAACAAATAAATCAGTGGTTATCGCGCTCGTGCTCTGGTTGTTGTTTTTTGCGTCACACGCGTTCGCGGTATTCAAACCACCTTACCCGCTGAAGGCTTATCCGCCCTATCAGACAACAGTTGTTACTGGTGGCTGCGGAGAAGATGGCGTCGGAACTGCGAGTCAGCGGAAATAGCAACAAGAGATCATCAGGAGCCCAGCCATCCTGGCTGTGGGGCTGGCAGGTATCCTGCCTGCCGAGCGAATTATCAACCAGGCGAGACGCCCGGTTGCCCCACAGGCAAGATGCCTGTGCTACGTCTTGAGTGCTGGCTCGGACTGCGGAGCAGTCATCTTCCGTGCCGGCGATTTCTTTTTTTGCCCGCTGGCTATTCGTTCGATGACGTAAAACGTGACCGGAATGAGAAAGATCGCGATTGCTGAAGCGGCGATCATTCCGCCGATCACGGTTGAGCCGAGCACGCGGCGCGCGACGGCACCGGACCCGCTCGCAAACCAAAGCGGCAGAAGGCCGAAGATGAAGGCGAAGGAAGTCATGAGGATAGGTCGCAAACGCAGGCGGGCGCCTTCGAGCGCAGCATCGAGGAGGGGCTTGCCCTTCTCGTATTCGTCCTTTGCAAATTCGACGATAAGGATCGCGTTCTTTGCAGCCAGACCGATGAGCATGATCAAGCCGATTTGCGCATAAATATTGTTTTGCATTCCGCGCAACCAGAGCGTTGCAAACGCGCCGAACACTGCGACCGGTGTTCCGAGCAGCACACTGAATGGCAACGACCAGCTCTCATAAAGTGCAGCGAGGATCAGGAACACGAAAATGAGCGACATTCCGAACACGACAGTCGGGGATACGCCCTGCTGCGCTTTCTTTTCCTGAAATGA
>WNFY01000367.1_pt1 | contig 38925 bp, 32 predicted proteins | sample 5400091 | NCBI WGS metagenome assembly WNFY01 (sample SAMN13153364, study PRJNA577476) | soil metagenome | isolation source: 60 cm soil or saprolite under grassland replicate 1 | place: USA:California | collected 2016-06-15 | reverse complement strand
GGATAGGATCGAGCCATGCGCCACCGGCCGCGCCGCATCTCGGAAGCGCGGGCGCGAGCGCTCGCGCCGCTCCTCGACCGGTTCGAGCGCGCCTTCGACAAGCGCGCGCGGCTCGGGTTCGACCCGGTGGAGCTCCCGCGGCGCTTCTCGGACCGCGCCGACCAGGAGGTGGCGGGCCTCTTCGCCTCCGCGCTCGCGTACGGCCGCGCCGATCTCTTCAAGCCGCGGCTCGAGCGCGTCCTCGCCGAGATGGGCCCCTCCCCGGCGCGCTTCTGCGAGGCGTTCGCGATGGCCCCGCGGCCCGGCGCGTTCGCGGGGTTCCAGTACCGCTTCAACCAGCCCGCCGACATCGCCGCGCTGGCGGCGGCGGCCGGGCACGTGCGGCGGGCGCACGGCGCCCTCGGCGACCGGTTCGCGGCGCTCCTCGGCGCCGCCGCCGGCGAGCCGGAGCCGCTGCGGCGGGCGCTCGCGGTGCTCGCGCGCGAGCTGCGCGAGGCGCCGCCCGCGCGCGCGCTCCTCGTCGGGCGAGGCGCGCGCGGCCTCGGGCACCTCCTGCCCGACCCCGAGCTGCCGGGCGCCTGCAAGCGCTGGAACCTCTACCTGCGCTGGATGGTGCGCGGCCCGGACGAGGTGGACCTCGGCGCGTGGAAGGGCGTGCCCAGGTCCGCGCTCGTCATCCCGCTCGACACGCACGTCGCGCGCATCGCGCGGTACCTCGGCCTCACCGACCGCGAGGACATGACGTGGCGGACGGCGCAGGAGATCACGGACAACCTCCGCTGCCTCGACCCGGAGGACCCGGTGCGCTTCGACTTCGCGCTCTGTCACCTCGGGATGAGCGGCGCGTGCCCGCTCGAGCGCGATCCCCGCCGCTGCGAGGTGTGCCTGCTCAGGGAGCGGTGCCGAGCGAAGGCGCGCGCTCGTCCCGGTAGCACGACGCGCCCAGCGCCACGGCGGCGAGCGGGAGCCACCAGAGCAGGTAATTCCGGTGGATGAGCTTGCCGCCGGCGAGGAAGAGGGTCGCGACGAGGGCGGCGGCGACCGCGAGGTCGCGCGTCGAGCGCCGGCCGCGGTGGTAAGCGACGACGACCGCCGCGACGAGGAGCGCCCCCGCGAGCTGCGGGAGCGCCGCCAGCGCCGCGGGGAGCTCGGCGCCGGCGCCCGTCGAGTCGCCCGGGCGCTCGAGGTTGAAGAGCACGAGGTTCGCGACGAGCTCGCGCGGCGTCGCGAGCAGGTCCGGGACGTAGGGCAGCAGGCCCACCAGCACGCCCGCCGCGAACGGCAGGGCGCGGACCGTGCCCGGCAGGAGCAGCAGCAGGAGCGCGCCGGGGAGCGGCTTCGCGGAGAGGGAGAGGCCGAGCGCGGCGCCGGAGAGGAGCGCGGGAATGCCTGATCGCGCCCATGGCGCTTCGTCCCCCTCCCCCTGGGAGGGGGAGGGCCGGGGAGAGGGTCGGCGCCCCCACGCCGCCGCGAGCAGCGCCGCGAGCGCGAGCGCGGTCGGGAGGAGATCGTTCACGCCCTGCGCGAAGAGCTCGAAGCGCGCGAAGCTGGGCCAGAGCACGACCACGGCTGCGGCGAGCGCCGCCGTGAGCCCGCCCGCGCGCGCCGCGAGGAGGGCCGCGAGGAGCGCCGCCGCGGCGAGCAGGACCGCGTTCGCGAGGTAGAGCCCGCGCGGCGCCCCGAAGGCGCGCAGGAAGGGCGCGTACCAGCGCGGGACGAGCGGGCCGTACTTGTACCCCATGAACCAGCCGAGCCCGGGCTCGCGCCGCGGCAGGTCGCGCTGCGGATCGACGAGCGCCGCGTAGGGCGAGCGGCCGCGGGCGAGCGTCTCGACGGCGCGGACGGTGGTCCAGCCGATGTCGTTCGGCGCGCCGCCCCGGCGCGAGAGGCCGCCGGCCGCGGGCGCGAGGCGGAGGAGCGCGACGGCGAGCGCCGCGACGAGCCAGGCACGTTCCCGGGCGGCGGGGAGCGGCCGCCGCCACACCCACGCCACGCCCGCCGCGAAGAGCGCGAGCCCCGCGGCTCGGGTCGGGCCCTCGCCCCAGTCGGCGTAGTCGACGAGCGCCACGAGCGCCAGCACCGCCGCGAGCGGGAGGAGCGCGCGCGCCGCGCCCGCCGCGAGCGCGGAGGTGAGGGTCGGGGTCGGGGTCGTGTCGGGGTCGGGGTCGGGCATCCGGCTCCCTCCCCTCGCGAGAGCGGGGGGAGGGTCGGGGAGAGGGGCCTTCTAGTGCTGCTCCGCAGAAGTTGTGAACGAGCTCCTCGTCTCTCTGCTCCGCAGCGCGCCTCCCCCGAATCCCCACCCGCGTGCCGCGCGCCCCAGCACCGGCTCATGATCTCTGGCGCGCGGCACTAGGTCCGCCGCGCGGTCTGGTGGAGCTCGAGCACGATCTCCCCGTCCTTGAAGAACCGCACCGTCCCGGTGGTCTGCGAGACGGTGATGGCGACCGCCTTCGTCTCGTGCGTCACGGCGGCTGCGGCGGTGTGGCGCGCGCCGAGGCCCATCGGCACCTTGACGTCGTTCGAGATGACCTGGAGGTAGCGCCCCGCCGACAGCACCACGCCGTCCTCTCGGATGACGAATGCGCCGTCGAGCATCGCGAACGTCTTGATGGCGTCGCGGATCGACGGGTCCATGCAGTTGCGGTCGGTCTCGCTCATCCCGGCGAAGGGATTGAGCGTGATCTGGCGGCTCTTCTCCATCACCGCCGTCGAGTCGCCCACGACCAGGATGGTGCCGATCGGATGCCCTTCGTAGCCCTGCGCGCCGATCGCCATCGCGACATGAAGGAGCGCCTCGACCACCTGCGAGCTGAACTCGGGCCCGAGGTCGAGCGAGTCGACGCGGACGGGCTCGTCCTCCTCGTCGCCGAGCCGGATACGGACCAGCGTGTCGAGGTTCAGGTCGGGCCCCTGTCCGGCCATCGCGAGGATGGTGTCGCCGTCCCGGACCATGTTCTCCGACTGGCAGGCGACGAGCGCGACCTTGATCTTCTCGACGCGCGAGTACTCGTACGGCGGGATCACGACCGCCTGGTACTTCCGCGCGAAAAGCTGGCTGGCGAGCGCGTCGGTGGTGACGGCGTAGACGAGCTTGCGCTTGATCGGCCGCCCGCGGATCTGGGGGGGCTGCAGCGGATGGTCGCTCACGATGAGCAGCCGATCGACCTCGCTCCTGGCCGCCAGGGCCAGCGCGGCGCGTACGAACTCACGGTCGAAGCGGGCCTCCGCCATGGCGCGATCATGTCGTGACGGAGCGCACCAAGTAAAGGAAAGTACGTCGGATGTGCGCCAGGCTGGTCGCTTGACACGGGGGGAGGCGCCGCCTTAACTTCCCCGTCCTTTTACAGGCCCCGGGGGGGCCCCGGAAACGAGGGTACGGCGCTTGAACAAGAAGGACCTGAAGCGCTTCAAGACGATGCTCGAGGAGTCGAAGAAGCAGCTCCTCCTCTCGGCGAAGAAGACCCTCACCGAGGAGTCGAGCTTCGACACCGACGATCTGCCGGACGAGATCGACCTCGCCTCGAGCGAGTACACGCAGTCGATGATCTTCCGCCTGCGCGACCGGGAGAAGTTCCTCCTCGCCAAGATCGACAAAGCGCTGGCGCGCATCGAGAACAGCACCTTCGGCATCTGCGAGAAGTGCGAGGAGGAGATCTCGATGAAGCGCCTGGAGGCGCGCCCGGTGACGACGCTCTGCATCCGCTGCAAGGAGGAGCAGGAGCAGAAGGAGAAGTCGTTCGGCTAGCGCTCCTGCGCGAGCGTCGCCGTCTCGGCGGCCGGGCCCTCGGGTCCGGCCGCTCGCGTCTCCGGGTCATTCGATCCGCAGCAGCTGCATCCCGACGAGCACCTGGTCGCCGGCGATCACCTGCGCCGATCCTGCGATCCGGACGAACGTGCCGTTCGAGCTGCCGAGGTCGGAGAGGACGAGCCCAGCGTCGGACACGTCGATGCGCGCATGACGCGCCGAGACGTAGCGGTCGGCCGGGAAGCAGACCTGGCCCACCTCGCGACCGATCGCGTTCTCGCCGCGCCGGAGCGGGAAGACCTCACCCGCGCCCCCGCCCTCCAGGATCTGCGTCAGCCGCGCCCGGTAGCCGGGATCGGCCGAGCCCCAGGGGCGCGCCCCGGCGCCCTCGACCGGCCGCGGGATGGGCTCGACGCGGAGGACCTGGCGCCCGAGGCGGATCTCGTCGCCCGCGGCGAGCGAGCGCGGCGCGCGCAGGCGGACGAAGGTGCCGTTCGTGCTGCCCAGGTCCTCGACGAAGAGCGCGGCGCCGCGCAACGTGAAGCGCGCGTGCTCGGGGGACACGGTGGGATCGTCGGCAAAGCTGAGGTCCCCGCTCGACCGCCCGCACAGGGCGCCGGCGAGGCCGACCGGGTGCGGCGTGCCGGGGAGGCCGTCGTGGCGCACCGGCACGACGCGAGGCGCGTGGGCGCCGCCGTGGGCCGGCGCGGGCCGCGGCGTGGGCGGCGTGGGCGGCATGGCCGCCGGCGAGGGCTCCGCGACCGCCCGGCCGCACCGGCCGCAGAACCGGGAGGCGGGCTGGACCGGCCCGCCGCAGCCGGTGCACCGCCGCTCGATGGGAGGCGTGGCAAGACGAAGCGGTTGACCGCACGCCTGGCAGAAGGCGGAGCCGGCCTCGTTCTCGCGGCCACAGCGCGGGCAGGGCGGGGTCGGCATGGGCCCGACTGGTTTACCTTCGCTGGCCGGGAGGGTCAACGCGCCTGGCCGCCTTGAAGCGGGCGGTCACCCGGGTCTAGCGTGCGATCGCCATGATCGACAGCGCGCGCCAGGAGGACGTGCTCGCCCTCCCCGAACCGTACCGCGAGTTCTGGGAGCAGGCGCGCGCGGTCGTGCCGGCGACGGCCATGGCGTGCGACCCCGTCCGCACGCTCGCCTGGGGCACCGACGCGAGCTTCTACCGGCTCGTCCCCAAGATCGTGGTGAAGGTCCGCAGCGAGACGGAGGTCATCCGCCTGCTCGCGGTCGCCGATCGCCTGAGCCTCCCCGTCACGTTCCGCGCGGCCGGGACGAGCCTCTCGGGACAGGCGGTGACCGACTCGATCCTGCTCGTCCTCGCGGGCGGGTGGCAGCGCCGCGAGGTGAAGGACGGCGGCGAGCGGATCGTCCTCGAGCCGGGCGTCATCGGCGCCGAGGCGAACGCCGCGCTCGCGCCGTACGGGCGCAAGATCGGACCCGACCCGGCGTCGATCGGCGCCTGCATGATCGGCGGCATCGTCGCGAACAACGCGTCGGGGATGTGCTGCGGCACCGCCCAGAACAGCTACCGGACGCTGGAGAGCCTGAAGCTCGTCCTCGCCGACGGCACGCGCCTCGACACCGGCGACCCCGCGTCCCGCGCCGCGTTCGCGGCGTCGCACCGCCCGGTCGTCGAGGGCCTCGCGGCGCTGCGCGACGAGATCGCGCGCGATCCCCGCCTGTCGGGCCGCATCCGCGAGAAGTACCGCATCAAGAACACCACCGGCTACGGGCTCAACGCGTTCGTCGACTTCGACGACCCGATCGACGTCCTCGCGCACCTCGTGGTGGGGTCGGAGGGGACGCTCGCCTTCGTCTCCGAGGTCACCTTCCGCACCGTCGAGGAGCACGCACACCGCGCCAGCGCGCTCATGCTCTTCCCCGACATCGAGCAGGCCGCGCTCGCGACGCAGCGCCTCAAGTCCGGCCCGGTCGCCGCCGCCGAGATCATGGATCGGCCGTCGCTGCGGTCCGTCGAGGCGAAGCCGGGGATGCCGCCCGTCCTCGCCACGCTCGGCCCGGCCGCCTGCGCGCTCCTCGTCGAGACGCGCGCCGGGAGCCAGGAGGCGCTGCGGCGGCAGGTGGACGAGATCGTCCGCATCGTGGACGGCCTCCCCACGCTCGAGCCGGTGGCGTTCACCGCCGTGAAGGTGGAGTTCGAGCGGCTGTGGGACGTGCGCCGCGGCGTCTTCCCGTCCATCGGCGCGGCGCGGAGGATCGGGACGACCGTCGTCATCGAGGACGTGGCGTTCCCCATCGAGCGGCTCGCGGAGGGGACCGTCGCGCTGCAGCGCCTCATGCTCGCCCACGGCTACGCCGAGGGCGTCATCTTCGGGCACGCGCTCGACGGCAACCTGCACTTCGTCTTCACGCAGGGCTTCGACGACGCGCGCGAGGTGCAGCGGTACGGGCGCTTCATGGACGAGGTGACGGAGATGGTGGTGCGCCGGTTCGACGGCTCGCTCAAGGGCGAGCACGGCACCGGCCGCAACATGGCTCCCTTCGTCGCGCTGGAGTGGGGGGAGCAGGCGTACGCCGTCATGAGGCGCGTGAAGGCGCTCCTCGACCCCAGGCGGCTCCTCAATCCTGGCGTCCTCCTCAACGACGACCCGAAGGTGCACCTCGCACATCTCAAGCCCATGCCGCGGGCGCACGAGATCGTCGACCGCTGTACCGAGTGCGGCTTCTGCGAGCCGAAGTGTCCGTCGCGGAACCTCTCGCTCACCCCGCGGCAGCGCATCGTCACGCGCCGCGAGATCGCGCGCCTCGCCGCGACGGGCGAGGACCGCCGGCGGCTCGAACGGTTCGAGGAGGGCTGGAGCTGGCTCGGCGACGAGACCTGCGCCGCCGACGGCCTGTGCCAGACCGCCTGCCCCGCCGGGATCGACACCGGGAAGCTCACGAAGCGCCTGCGCGCCGACGGGCGGACGGCGGCGGCGCGCGACCTCGCCGGCGACGTCGCCGAGCACTACGGCGCCGCGCTCGCCGGGATGCGGGCGGGGCTCGCCGCCGCCAGCGCGGCGCACGCGGTGCTCGGCACGCGGCTCATGAGCGGGCTCGCCAAGGGCGCCCGCGCGGCCACGCTCGGGAAGCTGCCGCTCTGGAACGCGGCGATGCCGACGCGGGCGCGCAGGGTGCATCCCGAGGACATGGTGCGCGGGCGCGGCCGCGAGGTGGTGTACTTCCCGTCCTGCGTCGCGCGGTCGATGGGGCCGGCGCGGTCCGACCCCGACGCGCGCCCGCTGCACGAGGCCGTGCTGTCGATCCTCGCGAAGGCGGGGTACGACGTCCTCTTCCCCACCCAGCTCGAGCGCCTCTGCTGCGGGCTCACCTTCGAGTCGAAGGGCTTCCTCGAGGCCGCCGACGCGATGTCGAGGGAGCTCGAGGCGGCGCTGCTCGACCGCAGCGACGGCGGCCGCATCCCGGTGCTGTGCGACACGAGCCCGTGCCTCTACCGCATGAAGGGGGCGCTCGATCCGCGGCTCCGGCTGTACGAGCCGGTCGAGTTCATCCACGCGCACCTCATGGACAAGCTGCGCTTCGAGAAGCGGCCGGAGACGGTCGCGATCCACGTGACGTGCAGCTCGACCAAGATGGGCCTCGACGCCGCCTTCCGCGTCGTCGCCGAGGCCTGCGCCGAGCGGGTCGTCGCACCCGCGGTCGGGTGCTGCGGCTTCGCCGGCGACAAGGGATTCAACACGCCCGAGCTCAACGCGTCGGCGCTCGCCGGTCTGAAGGCGCGCCTCCCGTCCGGCTGCAAGCTCGGGTACTCCAACAGCCGGACGTGCGAGATTGGACTGACGGTGCACGGCGGAATTCCGTACCAGTCGATCGTCTACCTCGTCGATCGCTGCACCTCTCCGCTGCCCGCCTGAAGGCCCTCGGGGCCGGCGCCGGTTCGCCCGCGCGGGGCCGATGCGGCCCGGCGAGAGGTCCCCCTCTTGGGGCACCGCCACGATCCCGTTTGCCGAGTGCGTGCAGATTGCGCACACGTTGCCTGTTCGTCGCGCTCTTTTTCGACGGCTCCCGGGAGGCGCGGTGACTTTGACGCAGGGTCAACCTGTCGCTCGGCGGCCTCCGGCCATCCGCACCGTCGCGGCGCTTCGCGCTCGTCGCGAACCGCCTTGGTGGAGACAGACCCATGTACCATCAGAACTACAATCCGCTGGGGAACGTCGTCCTCTCCACGATCGCGGCAGCCGTCCCGATCGCCGTGCTGCTCTACTTCATCGCCCTGCATCCGCACCGTGACGCGCAAGGGGTGAAGCACCTCGGGATCGCGGCGCCGTTCGCCGCGTTCTACGGCGTCATCGCGGCGTTCGTCATCTCCTGCCTCGCCTTCGGGATGCCCATCGCCTCGGCCGTCTCCGCCTTCGGCCTCGGCACGCTCTCCGGGTTCCTGGGGATCATCTGGATCGTCCTGGCGGCCATGTTCCTCTACACGATGACCGTCATCACCGGGCAGTTCGAGATCGTGAAGGAGTCGATCATCCACATCTCGTTCGACCGGCGGCTGCAGGTCCTGCTCATCGCCTTCTCCTTCGGCGCCATCATCGAGGGGACCTCGGGCTTCGGGACGCCGGTGGCCATCGCCGGGGCGGTCATGGTGGGCCTCGGGTTCTCACCCTTCCAGTCGGCCGTCCTGAACCTGCTCGCGAACACCGCCCCGGTGGCGTGGGGCGCCATCGGCACGCCGATCGTCACGCTCGCGGCCGTCAGCGGCCTGGACGAGGTCACCCTCTCCTCCATGGCAGGCCACCAGCTCCCCTTCGTCTCCGTCCTCGTGCCGTTCTGGCTCGTCGCGACGTTCGTGAAGATGGAGGGGGGTACGTGGAAGGAGGCGTTCGAGGTGTGGCCGGCGGCGCTGTGCGCCGGCCTCTCGTTCGGGCTGGTCCAGTGGTTCTCCTCGGGCTGGCCGCCGACGCACTTGATGACCGACGTCGTCTCAGGCGTCGTCTCCGTCGCCAGCACGGCCGTGTTCCTGCGCTTCATCTGGAGGCCCAAGACCCGCTTCCTGCTGAAGTCGGAGCGCGAGGCGGCGAAGGCGAAGGCGGTGAGCGTGGGCGCGGCGGCGCGCGACACCAACCCGGCGTGGGAGTACCCGTACAGCGTGGCGCAGACCGTCTACGCCTGGCTGCCGTGGGCGATCCTGATCGCGTGCTGCGCGATCTGGGGGATGCCGAGCTGGAAGGCGCACCTCAACAACCTCTTCTCCGGGCACGCCTTCAGCACGACCATCCTCGGCTCGAAGTTCTCGGGCACGTGGTCCCTGCCGGCGTGGGACATGCCGGCGCTGCACAACATCGTGCAGCGCATGCCGCCCGTGGCCGCCCCCAACGCCAAGCCCGAGGCGGCGCGCTTCACCATCAACTGGCTGTCGGCCGCCGGCACCGGCGTGTTCGTGGCCGCCGTCCTCTCCGGGATCGTCCTCAGGATGAGCGTGGCCCAGTGGAGGGAGGCCATCGCCCGGACCCTGCACCGGATGAAGATCCCGGTCCTCGTCATCGGCCAGGTGCTGGGCCTCGGCTTCCTCACCCGCTACTCCGGCACCGACGCCGTGCTGGGCCTCGCGTTCACGAGCGCGGGCGTCCTCTACCCGTTCTTCGCGGCGTACCTGGGCTGGCTGGGCGTCTTCCTCACCGGCTCGGACACCGCCTCGAACGCCCTCTTCGGCAGCCTGCAGCGGATCACGGCGCAGCAGCTGCACCTGAATCCGATCCTGACGGTGGCGACCAACTCGACGGGCGGCGTCATGGGCAAGATGATCGACGCTCAGTCCATCATGGTGGCCTGCGCCGCGTGCTACGACGATCCGAAGGAGCGATCGCACGCGCTCGGCCCGATCTTCCGCACCGTCTGGTGGCACTCGATCGCAGGCGCGGCGGTGATCGGGCTCATCGCGCTCCTGCAGGCCTACGTCTTCACCGGGCTCATTCCGATTCCGCCGATCGGCAAGTGATCTCAGGGGCCGGGCCGGATCGCCGTCCCGGCCCGCCCGCCACCGCTCCGAGGACGCGCCCCGATGCTCACCGTCGGCCTGTTCATCCCCTGCTACATCGAGCAGATCTACCCGAACGTCGGGCTCGCGACCCTGCGGCTCCTCGAGGGTCACGGCGTCCGCGCCGAGTACGTCGAGGGCCAGACGTGCTGCGGCCAGCCGATGGCGAACTCGGGCTGCGCCGCCGACGCGGCCCCGCTCGCGCAGAAGTTCCTGCGCCTGTTCCGCGGCTACGAGTACGTCGTCGCTCCCTCGGGCAGCTGCGTGTCCATGGTGCGCAACCACTACGAGCCCCTCCTCGCCGGCCAGCCCGGGTTCGATCACCTGAAGCGGTCCACCTTCGAGCTGTGCGAGTTCCTGGTGGACGTGCTCAAGGTCGCGAAGATCGAGGGGCGCTTCCCGCACAAGGTCGGCCTCCATCAGAGCTGCCACGGGCTTCGCGAGCTGCGCCTCGCCGCCGGCAGCGAGCGGCGCATCCCGCCGTTCGACAAGGTCAGGCTGCTCCTCCAGGAGCTCGAGGGGATCGAGCTGGTGGAGCTGACGCGACCGGACGAGTGCTGCGGGTTCGGCGGCACGTTCGCCGTGAACGAGGAGGCGGTGAGCTGCATGATGGGGCGCGACCGCGTCGCCGACCACGAGCGCGCCGGCGCCGAGATCATCACGGCCATCGACATGTCCTGCCTCATGCACATGGACGGCCTCATCCGCCGCGACCGGAAGCGTCTCCGGATCATGCACGTGGCCGAGGTCCTGGCCGAGGCGGAGGCGGCGGCATGAGCGACGTCCAGCAAGCGGTCCCCCGCGGCGGTCACCCCGAGGCGGCGGCGAAGTTCGTGGCCAACGACGCCAGGGCGCACTGGCACGACCAGGCGCTGTGGTGGGTGCGCAAGAAGCGCGACGTCGCCTCGGCGGCGGTGCCCGACTGGGAGGCGCTGCGCGACGCGGCCGCCGCGATCAAGGCGCACACGCTCTCGCGCCTCGCCGACTACGTGGAGGAGTTCGAGCGCAAGGCGACGGCGCTGGGCGCGCACGTGTACTTCGCCAGGGACGCCGCGGACCACAACGCCATCGTGCACCGCATCCTCTCCGAGCGCGGGGTGACGAAGCTCGTGAAGTCGAAGTCGATGCTGACGGAGGAGTGCCACCTCAACCCCTACCTCGAGGCGCGCGGGATCGAGGTGACCGACACGGACCTCGGCGAGCGCATCGTGCAGCTCCGGCACGAGCCGCCGAGCCACATCGTGCTGCCCGCCATCCACCTCAAGAAGGAGGAGATCGGCGAGCTCTTCCACGAGCAGCTCGGGACGGAGAAGGGCGCCAGCGACCCCAAGTACCTCACCGAGGCGGCCCGCCAGCACCTCCGGCAGCGCTTCCTCCAGGCCGGCGCGGGGCTCACCGGCGTGAACTTCGCCGTCGCCGAGACGGGAGGCGTCGTCGTCTGCACGAACGAGGGCAACGCCGACATGGGGACGACGCTCCCGCCCATCCACATCGCGTGCATGGGCGTCGAGAAGCTCATCCCGCGGCGGCAGGACCTGCCGGTGTTCCTGAGGCTCCTCGCCCGCTCCGCCACGGGCCAGCCCGTCACGACCTACACGACGCACTTCCACGGGCCGCGCCGCGAGGGCGAGCTGCACATCGTCATCGTGGACAACGGCCGCTCGGCACAGCTCAAGGACAAGGTCTTCCGGCGCTCGCTCGCCTGCATCCGGTGCGGCGCCTGCATGAACACCTGCCCGGTCTTCCGGCGCAGCGGCGGGTACAGCTACGGCTGGATCGTCCCGGGGCCCATCGGCGTCATCCTGGCGCCCGGGCGCGACGCGGCGGCGCACCGCACGCTGCCGTTCGCCTCGAGCCTGTGCGGCTCGTGCTCCGACGTGTGCCCCGTCCGCATCGACCTGCACCACGAGATCCTCGCCTGGCGGCAGGAGATCGTGCGCCGCGGGCTGCTGCCGTGGCGGAAGCGGGCGGGCATGAAGCTCGTGGGGTGGGTGCTCCGCTTCGGGTGGCTGTACCGGCTCGCCGGCTGGCTCGCGCGCCGCCTCGTCCCGGCGCTGCCGCGCGGCCTCGTCTACGCGCGCTGGAACGGCTGGGGACGCCAGCGCGAGCTCCCGCCCATGCCGCGCGAGACCTTCCGCCAGCTCTACCGGAGGCACCGTGGCGAGCACCAGCCGTGACGACCTGATCGGCGCGCTCCGCCGGAACGCGCCGCGCGAGACGCCGCTGCCCGACCTGTCGGGCCTGGGGGTCGAGTTCGCGGATCCGCCGAAGCAGTTCGCCGAGTCGCTGAAGGGCGTCGGCGGGACCTGCCTCGCCGTGCCCGACCGCGCCGCCGCGCATCGCGCGCTCGCCGAGCTGCCCGCGTATGCGGCCGCGAAGAGGATCGTGTCGCTCGTCCGCGGCGTCGGGCAGGGGAACGTGGACCTGGGGGCCGTCGTCGACCCACACCAGCTCGAGGGCCTCGAGGTGGCCGTCCTGCCCGGGGAGCTCGCGGTCGCGGAGAACGGGGCGGTCTGGGTGGACGGGCGCTTCCTCCAGCACCGCGCGGTGTTCGTCATCACGGAGCACCTCGTGCTCGTGGTGGACGCGCGCGAGGTCGTGAACGACATGCACGAGGCCTACGCGCGCCTCGAACCGCGCGAGATCGGCTACGGCCTCTTCATCTCGGGGCCGTCCAAGACCGCCGACATCGAGCAGGCGCTCGTGATCGGCGCCCAGGGCGCGCGCAGCTGTACGGTGTTCCTGGTCGGGTGAAAGGGGGTTGGGGAGGCGGCGGCGCTCGAGCTAAACGACAGTTCGCGATTCGAGATCACCTTCGGTGTCTCGAATCGCGCTGTCGTTTAGCCATGATCGAACGGGGGCTGCTGCCCCCGCCCCGGCCAGCGGAGCTGGACCGGGGCCCCCACCCCCGCTCGCCGGGTCCCATGCGCTGCTGGGTCCGGCTTCGCCAGTCCCCCAGCAGCGCCCCGGCAGGCTCGCTTCGCTCGTTGACTGTTTCCGAATCATGCTCGGCCGTTTAGACTCGCCGGAGCGCGCGTTCCCGCATGGACCCCTACCTCCGCCGCACGGACGTCCTCGACTTCGATCACCCGCGGATCGCGGCGCTCGCGCGCGAGCTCGCCGGGGCGGGCGCGACCCCGACCGCCAGGCGCATGTTCGAGTGGGTGCGCGACCACATCGCGCACACCGGAGACGCGGGCCGCGACGAGGTGACGTGCACCGCGTCACAGGTGCTCGAGACCGGCACCGGGTTCTGCTACGCGAAGAGCCACCTGCTCGTGGCGCTGCTCCGGGCGGCCGGCGTGCGCGCCGGGCTCTGCTACCAGCGGCTCTCGATCGGCGAGGACGTCTTCCTGCTCCATGGGATCGTGGCCGTCGAGCTGCCGGAGCACGGCTGGTACCGGATCGACCCGCGCGGCAACGGGCTCGGCATCGACGCCCAGTTCACCCCGCCCGAGGAGCGCCTCGCGCACGCGGCTGGGCTCCCGGGCGAGTGGGACTCCCGCGAGGTGTTCGCCGATCCGCTCCCGGTCGTGGAGCGCGCGCTGCGACGCTGGCGTCAGGTCGCGGAGCTCGTCAAGGGCTGGCCAGATCTGGCGCTGCCGCCGCGGGCGGGGTGAGCGGCCGGGTCCTCCTGGCCGGGAGCTCCTCCCCGGCTGACGGGCGCCGGCTATCCCACCTCGACTCGCAGCACCTCGCGCCCGAGGCGCACCGCGTCGCCGTCGTGGAGCTCGTGCTCGCTCCCGGGCGGGATGCGGATGAAGGTGCCGTTCGACGCTCCGAGATCGCGCAGCTTCGCCGTGCCGTCGCCGTCCACGACGATCTCGGCGTGGGCCTGGGACAGGTAGGGGTCGTCGCCGAGGTTGATCGAGCAACCGGCGCGCCCGATGGTGATGGACGGGCCGGTGCGCAGGTACGCGCGCCCGCCGACGCCGCCCTCCAGCCACTCCTCCACCAGCACCGCGGCCTGCTCCGGGCGGGGCGCGCCGAGCCGGCGCGTCCCGTCGCCGGGCGAGGGCGGGGGCGGCGCGAGCGGTCCCGCGAAGCGGAGGAGGCGGTCGCCGACGGCGAACAGGTATCCCGCGCGGAGCGGCACGGTGAGGCCGCGGAGCCGGACGAAGACCCCTCCGGCGGCGCCCTCGTCGCGCAGGACGAGCGCGCCGTCGCGCACGAGGAAGGTCGCGTGCAGCGGCGCGAGGCACGGATCGTCCGGGAACAGCACCTCGCCCTGGGCGCGGCCCGCCTGCACCTCGTCGCCGTGGCCGACCCGGAACGTCGTGCCGGGGGCCGCGTCGCCGCGCTCGACGACGAGCCGCGCCGCGACGGGCGCGACCGGCGCGCGCGCCGCGGCCGCGGCGACGTCGGCGCCGCGGAGAGGGGCGCCGCAGCGCGAGCAGTAGACGCCTGGACCGGACGCCGCGCCGCACCGGTTGCAGCGCGGGACGGGAGCCTGCGCGACGAGCCCGGGAGAGGACGTGAGCGGCGCCGGATCCGGGAAGATCTGGGCGCCCGCCGCCTCCGGCCGCGCCAGGATCGGCGGAGGCGTCGGCGGCGGAGACATCGGCGGTGACACCGGCGAAGGGCGCGCCGGCGGCGGCGAGAAGACGACCCCGAGCGGCTTCCCGCACGCGACGCAGGTCCTCGCGCCAGGGTCGTTGTAGGCGTCGCAGGCGCGGCAGACGAGGCCGAGCATCCCGGTGAGCCGGCCCATCGGCGACTCCGCCGAGCAGGCGGGGCACGCGGTCATCGTGGCGTCCAGCGCGGCGCCGCAGGTCTTGCAGGTCAGCAACGATGGCCTCCCCGGACCTTCTACCCCGCGTCCCCGCCGCCGCTCAACCGTCTGGGACCGCGCCGGGCGGGGACCCAGGCGCGCGCTGGCGCGCGATGCCGCGTCGCGTTACGAATTGTCCGTACGCTTGCCGGGCCTGGAACCGGCGGATAGGCTTTCTGGTCGGACCTTGCTTCGCCTCAATGACATCCTCGATCGCGTAGGGGGGTACCACCCCGACCCCGACCTCGACCTCATCAAGAAGGCCTACGTCTACTCGGCGAAGGTCCACCAGGGACAGATCCGCAAGTCGGGGGAGCCGTACCTCGTCCATCCGCTGGAGGTCGCCGGCATCCTCGCCGAGATGCGCCTCGACGAGGCGTCCATCGTCACGGGCCTCCTCCACGACACGATCGAGGACACGCTCGCCACCAAGGACGAGATCTCGGAGCTCTTCGGGCCGGAGATCGCGGAGCTCGTGGACGGCGTGACGAAGCTGTCGAAGTTCAGCGCCGGCAACACCCAGGAGGAGAAGCAGGCCGAGAACTTCCGCAAGATGGTCGTCGCGATGGCGAAGGACATCCGCGTCCTGCTCGTCAAGCTCGCCGACCGGACCCACAACATGCGGACGCTCGAGCACATGACGCCCGAGAAGCAGGAGCGCATCGCCCGAGAGACCCTCGACATCTACGCGCCGCTCTCGAACCGTCTCGGGATCCAGTGGCTGAAGAGCGAGCTCGAGGACCTGTCGTTCCGCTACCTGCAGCCGAGCGACTGGGCCGACCTGGGCCAGAAGGTCGAGGCGCGCGCCAAGGAGCGCGACAAGTTCATCGCCGAGGTGGTCGGCATCATCCAGGGCAAGCTCGGCGAATCCGGGATCCCGGGCGACGTGTACGGGCGCGTGAAGCACCTGTACTCGATCTTCCGGAAGATGCGCGAGCTGAAGGTCGACTTCGAGCAGATCCACGACGTCATCGCCTTCCGCGTGATCGTGGCCAATGTCGCGCACTGTTACGAGTCGCTCGGCCTCATCCACTCGCTGTGGAAGCCGGTGCCGGGCCGGTTCAAGGACTACATCGCGATCCCGAAGCCGAACATGTACCAGTCGCTGCACACGACCGTGATCGGGCCGCGGGCGGAGCGCATCGAGATCCAGATCCGCACCCAGGAGATGCACAAGATCGCGGAGGAGGGCGTCGCCGCGCACTGGGCGTACAAGGAGGGCAAGCACGGCGAGGGCCCGAGCGCCAAGGACGCCGCGAAGTTCGGGTGGCTGCGCCAGCTCCTCGAGTGGCAGCGCGACCTCACGGACCCCACCGAGTTCCTCGAGACGGTCAAGGTCGACCTCTTCTCGGACGAGGTCTTCGTGTTCACGCCCAAGGGCGACGTGAAGAGCCTGCCGCGCGGCGCGACCCCGGTGGACTTCGCGTACACCGTCCACTCCGAGGTCGGCGAGCGCACCGTCGGCGCGAAGGTGAACGGGAAGATCGTCCCGCTCCGCTACAAGCTGAAGAACGGCGACACGGTCGAGATCCTCACCTCGGCCACCTCGCACCCGTCCAAGGATTGGCTCACCTTCGTCAAGACGAGCCGCGCGCAGACGCGCATCCGCGGCTTCATCCGGCAGCTCGAGCACAAGCGCTCGCTCGAGATCGGCAAGGAGGTCGCGGAGCGCGAGCTGCGCCGGTACGGCCTCTCGCTGAACAAGCTCACCAAGGGCGGCGAGCTCGACAAGGCGGCCGGGGCGCTCGGCTACAAGAAGGGCGACGACGTGCTCGTCGCGCTCGGGTACGGGAAGCTGGCGCCGACGCAGATCCTCCACCAGCTCCTCCCCCCCGAGAAGCTGGCCCAGCCGGCGCCGGCGCAGGAGCCGACGTCGCGGCTCACCGAGATCTTCCGCAAGGTGGCGCGCCGCCCGACCGGCGGCGTGCGTATCAGCGGCATCGACGACGTCCTGGTCCGGTACGGCCGCTGCTGCAACCCCGTGCCGGGCGACGACATCGTCGGGTTCATCACTCGGGGACGGGGCGTGACCGTCCACACGCGGGCCTGCGAGAAGACGCTCCCTCTCGACCCGCTGCGCCGCGTGGACGTCTCCTGGGACACGAAGGCGAGCGAGGTGAAGCGCCCCGTCTCGATCCGCGTCGTGACCGACGACCGCCCGGGCGTGCTGGCCGAGATCTCGAAGACGATCAGCGAGGCGGGGATGAACATCTCCCAGGCCACGTGCCGCACGACCGGTCTCGGGCGCGCGGTGAACACCTTCGAGATGGCCATCGGCGAGCTGAAGCAGCTCCGGAGCGTCATGCGGAGCATCGAGGGGCTGCAGGGCGTCGTCTCCGTCGAGCGCATCTACTCGAGCGAGCGGGTGCCGACGTAGGGGGTGCGCCCGGCTCGCGCGCCCGCTATCCTGGCGCGCCATGCCGACCCACATCATCGCCACCCCGGACGCGCCGAAGGCGATCGGGCCGTACAGCCAGGCCGTCCTGCTCGAGCGCGCCGGCGCGAGGACGCTCTACTGCTCCGGCCAGATCGCGCTCGACCCCGCGAGCGGCGAGCTCGTGCAGGGCGACGTCGCCGTCCAGACCGAGCGGGCGATGCGGAACATCGAGGCGGTGCTCGCGGCGGCGGGCATGACCTTCGCGAACGTGGTGAAGACGACCGTCTTCCTCGCCGACATGGCCGACTTCGCCCGGATGAACGAGATCTACGGGAGGCGCTTCACGGCCGCTCCGCCGGCCCGCTCGACGGTGCAGGCGGCGGCGCTGCCGCGCGGCGCGCGGGTGGAGATCGAGGTCACGGCGGTCGCCGGCTGACGTGCGCCCCGGCGCGGCCGCTACGGCTCGTCGTAGGTGTACTGCTTGCCGGCGTAGTTGCGGAACGTCCAGCGCTTCCCCTCGTGCGACACCACGTACTCGGGGTTCACCGGGATCTTGCCGCCGCCGTGGGGTGCGTCCACCACGAACTGCGGCACGGCGAGGCCGCTCGTGTGACCGCGCAGCGCCTCGATGATGGCGATGCCGGCCGCGACGGGGGTGCGGAAGTGGCTGATGCCCTTCGCGAGGTCGCACTGGTAGATGTAGTAGGGCCGGATCCGCATCAGCAGGAGCTTGTGGTTCAGCTCCATCACCGTCTTCGGATCGTCGTTCACGCCCTTGAGGAGCACCATCTGGTTGCCGATGACACAGCCCGCGTCCGCCAGGCGGCGCGCCGCCTCGAACGCCTCGGCGGTGCACTCCTTGGGGTGGTTGAAGTGCGTGTTGACGAACACGGGGTGGTGCCGGCGCAGCATCCTCACGAAGTCGTCGGTCACGCGCTGCGGCAAGGTGACGAGATTGCGCGTGCCGAGCCGGAAGATCTCGACGTGCGGGATGGCGCGCAGCCGGCCGAGGATGTAGTCGAGGCGGTCGTCGGAGAGCGAGAGCGGGTCGCCGCCCGACACGACGATGTCGCGGATCTCGGGATGCGCCGCGATGTAGGCGAGCCCGTCCTCGACCTGCTTCTTGGCGGCGGCGCTGGTCGGGTCGGCCACCTTGCGCTTGCGGGTGCAGTGGCGGCAGTACACCGGGCAGTTGTGCGTCGTGTAGAAGAGGACGCGGTCTGGATAACGGTGCGTGATGCCGGGCACCGGCATGTCCCGCTCCTCGGCGAGCGGGTCCTCGAGGTCGGCGGGCGCGATCTGCATCTCGCCCATGGTCGGGACCGACTGGAGGCGGATGGGGCAGGTCGGGTCCTCCGGGTCCATCAGCGCCGCGTAATACGGCGTGATGCCCATGTGGAACTCCGCCTCGGTCTCAGCCGCGGCCTGCCGCTCCTCGGGCGTGACGCGGATCACCTTCTCGAGCTGGGCCAGCTTCGTGATCCGCTCGCGCTGCTGCCAGTGCCAGTCGTTCCAGATGCTCTCGGGGATCCCCTTCCAGATGGAGCGCGGACCGGGCGCGAACCGGGACGTGACGTGATGGACGGGGCGGACGTCGTCGTCGGGGAGCAGAGCGCTCTCGATGGAGGCGCTCCCGTTCGAGGGCGGCGCGACCGCTGCCTCCTTTCCCGTCAACACCGGAAGGGTTGCCATGTCCCCGTCACTCCTCGCGGCGCGCTTGGCAGCCGCTCGATCCCACTCTTAACACCGATGCGGCAGAGCGACACCCCCTGCCGGCGCCCCCTCGACCTCGTCCTGCGCGCGGCGAAGCCTACCTCGGGGGACCGACGCTCGGAGGCGAGCGGGCGCTCGCGCGCCGCTTTGACATTCCGGGATGAGGCCGCTAGGTTCGCGCGCCTTCCGGGCTTTCCATGAGCTGGCGCGCGCGTTTCCCAGGTGTTTCCGAGGCGGAGTGGCGCGATTGGCGCTGGCAGCACCGCCACGCGTTGCGGACCCCGGAGGCGCTCGCCGCGGCCGTCGACCTCACGGAACACGAGCGGCGCGGCCTCGCCGCGACCGCGGCCGTCTTCCGCCTCGGCATCACCCCGTACTACGCCTCGCTCATCGACCCCCGCCACCCGTTCTGCCCGGTGAGGATGCAAGCTGTCCCCGTCGTGGAGGAGGCGTCGCCCGCCGAGGGCGACCTGCGCGATCCGCTGGGGGAGGACCACCACCGCCCGGTGCGGGCGATCGTCCACAAGTATCCCGACCGCGTCCTCCTCCTCGCGACGGGCACCTGTTCGGTCTACTGCCGGCACTGCACGCGCCGGCGCATCACGGCGGGTGACGAAGGCGCCTTCGACCGCGCGGCCGCGGAGGAGGCGATCGCTTACGTGGGGGCCCACCGCGAGGTGCGCGACGTGCTCGTCTCCGGCGGCGATCCGCTCGTCCTCGGCGACGAGCGCCTCGCGTGGCTCCTGCGCGAGCTGCGCGCCATCCAGCACGTCGAGATCCTGCGCCTCGCCACGCGCGCGCCGGTCACCTGCCCGATGCGCGTGGACGACGCGCTGGCGCGCCTCCTCCGGAGCGTGAAGCCGCTCTTCGTGGTGACGCACTTCAACCACCCCAAGGAGTGCACGCCCGACGCGCAGGAGGCGTGCGAGCGGCTCGTCGACCACGGCGTGCCGGTCGAGAACCAGACGGTGCTCTTGCGGCGCGTGAACTCGTCGGCGCGGACCGTCGCGGATCTCAACCACCGGCTCCTCTCCTGGCGCGTGCGGCCGTACTACCTGCACCAGGGCGACCTCGCGGAGGGCACGGGGCACCTGCGCACCCCGCTCTCCTGCGGGATCGAGATCCTGGAGAAGCTGCGCGGCCACACGAGCGGCCTCGCCGTGCCGCACCTCGCCGTGGATCTGCCGGGCGGCGGCGGGAAGGTGACGATCCAGCCGGAGTACCGCCTCGAGTCCGCGCCCGCCGGGCGCGGCACCGCGTTCCGGAACTACCGCAACGAGCGGTACCTCTACCCCGACCCGCCCGAGACGGACTGCACCTGTCCGTACGACGAGGTCTTCTACGCGGGCGCGCCCGCGGCGGAGCGTGGATGATCGCGAAGGTGATCGAGGCGCTGGCCGTCTTCACGACCGGCGTCATCTCGACGATGGGCTACGGCGGCGTGGTCCTCCTCATGGGCATCGAGAGCGCCTGCATCCCGCTCCCGTCCGAGATCATCATGCCGTTCGCCGGGTACCTCGTGTACACGGGGCAGTTCTCGCTCCACGGCGCCGCACTGGCAGGCGCGCTCGGCTGCATCGCGGGCTCGATCCCCGCCTACTACCTCGGGCAATACGGCGGACGGCCGCTCATCGAGCGCTACGGGAAGTACGTCCTGCTCTCGCGGCGCGAGCTCGACTTCGCCGAGCGGCTCTTCGCGCGCCACGGCCAGTGGGTGGTGCTCGCCGCGCGGCTCCTGCCCGTCATCCGGACCTTCATCGCCTTCCCGGCGGGCGTCGCGCGGATGAACATGACGAAGTTCGTCGTCTACACCTTCGTCGGCTCCTATCCCTGGTGTTACGGCCTCGCCTGGGTGGGCATGAAGCTCGGCGAGCACTGGGACAAGGACCCGCGCCTCAAGGCGGCCTTCCACCGCTTCGACCTCGCGGTCGGGATCCTGCTCGTCGCCGGCGTCGCCTGGTTCGTGTGGCACAAGATGAAGGAGGCGAGGGCGGGGGCGCAGGCGCCAGAGGATGCGTGATCGGCGAGGAAGATCCCCTCTCCCCGGCCCTCCCCCTTCCAGGGGGAGGGGGACGACACGCAAGGGCAGAGGGACGAAAGCCACGGCGCTCGTCGTCTTGGCGCTCCTGGCGCGGCCCGCATTTGCCGCCGAGATGGTCCGCATCGCGGTCGCGGTGGGCGTGCAGAAGGCGTCGCTCTCCGGCGCGGGGCTCGCGATGGCGCCGCTGCGCGAGGGCGCCGCGCCGGCGCCGGTCGCGGGCGGCCGGGCCGAGGTCGCCCTCGACGGCGACGCGCTCACCGTGAACGGCGCGCCGCTCGACGCGGGGGGCGCCACGTTCACCGCGGAAGGCCCGCTGCGGAGCGGCGCGGCCGCCGTCGCGCTCCGCGAGGGCGAGGTGGAGGTCCGCCGGACCGCCGCGGGGCTCGTCGTCGTCCACGCGCTCCCGCTCGAGGACTACGTCGCAGCCGTGGTCGGCGCCGAGATGCCACCCGCCTTCCCCGCGCAGGCGCTCGCCGCGCAGGCGGTCGCGGCGCGCACCTTCGCGATCTTCAAGAAGCTCGAGTCGGTCGCGGAGGGGAGGACGTGGCACCTCGGCGCGACCGTGCTCGACCAGGTCTACGGCCGCGCGGAGGTCGACCCCCGGGCGCGCGCGGCCGCCGAGGCGACCGCGGGCGAGGTGCTCGTGTTCGACCACGCGCCCATCGAGGCCTATTTCCACTCGGCGTGCGGCGGCCACACCGAGCGCGGCGCGGAGGCCCTCGGCCGCGACCTCCCGTACCTCGCGTCGGTCGCCTGCGGACTCTGCGACCGCTCGCCACGCCGGCGCTGGACGCTCCGCGTGCCAGGGGAGGAGCTCGGACGCGTCGCCGGGCTCGGCGGCGCGGCGACGGCCGCCCGCGTCCTCCGGCGCACCCGCTCCGGGCGCGCCGAGCGCGTCGAGATCGCCGCCGGGGCGCGGAAGCTCGCGATCCGCGCGGTCGACCTGCGGCAGCGGCTCGGGTTCGACCGGTTGCCGTCGCTCGCCTTCGACGTGCGCGCGGAGCGCAGCGGGATCGTCTTCGACGGGCGCGGCGCGGGCCACGGCGCGGGCCTCTGCCAGTGGGGCGCCGCCGGCGCCGCGCGAGCGGGGGAGGGCTACCGCGCCATCCTGGCCCGCTACTACCCGGGCACCGAGCTGGTGCGGATGTACTGACGCACGGGCCGTCCGTGTCCGCGCCGTATAGGATCGCGTGGTGACGCTCTCCGACTTCGACTACGACCTCCCCGAGCCGCTCATCGCGCAGGAGCCGGTGTCGCCGCGCGACGCGTCGCGGCTCATGGTCGTGCCGCGCGGGCGCGGCGCCGTCGAGGACGTCCGCTTCGCGGACCTGCCGCGCTTCCTCCGGGCGGGCGACCTCCTCGTCTTCAACGACACGCGCGTGATCCCGGCCCGGCTCGTCGGGGTCAAGGAGAGCGGCGGCCGCTGCGAGCTGCTCCTCGTCGAGCCGCTCGACGCCGAGGGCAGCGCCCGCTGGCGCGCGCTCGGCCAGTCCTCGAAGCCGATGCGCCAGGGCGGACGGATCGTCTTCGGCACCCTCGAGGCGAGGGTCGAGGAGGTGGAGGGGGAGGGGTTCTTCACCGTCCGCTTCGACCGCGACGGCGGCGAGCTCGCGTCCGCCATCGAGCGCGAGGGCCGCATCCCGCTGCCGCCGTACATCCGGCGCGAGCCGAACGCCGCCGATCGCGAGCGCTACCAGACCATCCTCGCCCGCGTGCCCGGCAGCGCCGCCGCGCCGACGGCGGGGCTGCACTTCACGGAGCGGATCCTGGCCGAGCTGGAAACGCGCGGGGTCGCGCGGACGGCGGTCACGCTGCACGTGGGGCCGGGCACGTTCCTTCCCGTCCGGACCGAAGACGTGGCTCATCACCGGATGCATGCGGAGCGCTACGACGTGCCCGAGGACGCCGCGCGCGCCTTCGACGCCTGCCGCGCGCGGAGCGGAAGGATTGTCGCGGTCGGCACCACCGCCGTTCGGACGCTCGAGAGTGCCTGGGATGACGGGCACTTACGGGTGGGCCACGGGAGTACCTCCATCTTCATCCACCCGGGGTATCATTTCAGAGCCGTGGACGCGCTCGTCACGAACCTGCATCTCCCTCGCTCTACCCTGCTGATGCTCGTGTGCGCATTCGGAGGGCGGGAGCAGATTCTTGGCGCGTACGAACGAGCGGTACGCGTGAGTTACCGATTCTTCAGCTACGGAGACGCGATGTTCCTCGGCTGAGGCGGGGGCCCGGCAGATGCCATTCGGTGTGCGGAAGTTGCACAGCCTCGCGCTCAACCTCGAGGCAGCGCAGTACCTCGCCGGATGGCGCCCGGACTCGGGATCCCTCTTCCTTCCTACGCTGTCGGAGGGACGCGTCGGCGACGAGGTCGCGGTGCGCATCGGCATCTTCGGGCAGACCATCCGCGCCACGGTCTTCGGCAGCGTCGCGCTCGTGCGGCGCGTGGGTCGGCCGTCGCTGCCGCCGGGCGTCGAGCTCTCGCTCGATCGCGTGAGCCTCCCGGCCGCCCACTTCCTCGGCCTCGCGGCCCGAGGCGAGAAGGTGAGCTTCCGCGAGCGCGCGCCGCGGTTCGCGATCTCGAAGCCGCTCCTCGTCCTGCGCGACGGGGCCGAGCGCGAGACGGTCGCCTTGAACGTGTCCGAGGGCGGATGCGCCGTCACATGGGAGGGGCCCTTGCCGATGGTGGGCGAGGTGGTCTCGATCAAGCTGCGCGAGGGCTTCTTCGGGAGCAGCGCCCGTGCCGTCGTCTGCTGGAACAGCGTGGGCGGTCCGCTGGAGCGCTCCGTCGGGCTGCGGATCATCGCCGAGGGCCGCGCCGCCCGCGCCTGGAAGAGCGTCGCCGCCGAGGCCGCCAGGTCGGGCGGCCGGGCCGCGTGAGCTTGACACCGGGGGCGCCGCGCGCGACACGACGCGCGTGATCTCCTTCGCGCTCCTCGGACAGGACGGCGCCGCCCGCCGCGGACGGCTCACGACGCCGCACGCGACGGTCGAGACGCCCGTCTTCATGCCGGTCGGCACGGCCGCCACCGTGAAGACGCTCTCGCCGCGCGATCTCGACGAGCTGGGGGCGCGCATCCTCCTCGCGAACACGTACCATCTGTACCTGCGACCAGGCCACGAGCGCGTCCGCCGCCTGGGCGGGCTGCACCGGTTCATGGCGTGGGGCGGGGCGCTCCTCACCGACTCCGGCGGCTTCCAGGTCTTCAGCCTCGGCGAGGCGTCCCGCGGGGAGGACGAGGGGAACGGCGGCAAGCTCGGTCTCGTGAAGATCGCCGAGGAGGGCGTCGAGTTCCGCAGCCACCTCGACGGCACGAGGCACTTCCTCTCGCCCGAGCGCGCGATGGAGATCCAGCGCGCGCTCGGCGCCGACATCATCATGGCGTTCGACGAGTGCCCGCCGTCGCTCGCGGAGCGCAGCTATCACGAGGCGTCGCTGGCGCGCACGCAGCGCTGGCTCGTGCGCTGCAAGGCGGCATGGCTCGAGGGCGGGGGGTCTGGGGGGGCCGGCGCAGGCGGCCCCACCAGCCTGTTTGCCATCGCCCAGGGGGGCCTCTTCCCCGACCTGCGCCGCCGCGCGATCGAGGAGGCGGCGGCGCTCGACCTCCCGGGCTACGCGCTCGGCGGCTACGCCGTCGGAGAGGAGCGGGAGCAGATGTGGGCCGGCGTCGCGCGCGACGCGCCGCTCATGCCGGCCGGGAAGCCGCGCTACCTCATGGGCGTGGGTACGCCGGAGGACCTCCTCGCCGGCGTCGCGGCCGGCATCGACATGTTCGACTGCGTGCTGCCGACCCGCTGCGCGCGGAACGGCCTGCTCTTCACGAGCGAGGGGCGCCTCACCATCCGCAACGCCGCCTTCCAGGACGACGAGCGTCCCGCCGATCCAGCCTGCGGCTGCTACACGTGCCGGACCTTCTCCCGCGCCTACCTCCGGCACCTGTTCAAGTGCGGCGAGGTGCTGGCGCTCCGCCTCAACACGCTGCACAACCTCCACTACTTCCTCGACCTCATGGCCGGGGCCCGCCTCGCCATCGAGGAGGGTCGCTTCGACGCTTACCGGCGCGCGAAGATCGAGGGCTGGCGCGCCGCGCCGGCGTGACCTCGTCGCGGCCGGACGCCGGGAAATAAGAGGTTGCGGCGCGCGTTCAAATGCTGCTAAAAGACAGCACTTTTTCCGCTTCCACCGGAGATCGAATGCACCCGTTCTTGACTGCGTTCTACAGCCAGACCTCGGACGGCTCGGGCGGCGGCTTCGGCGGCCCGATGTCCATGCCCCTCATGCTGGCGCTGATGTTTGGCGTCTTCTACTTCGTGCTCTGGCGGCCGCAGAGCAAGGAGCGGAAGAAGGTGGAGTCCTTCCGCCAGAACATGAAGAAGGGCGACCGCATCTGGACGCAGGGCGGCCTCATCGGCACGGTCACCCAGGTCGAGGACCTGGCGATCATGCTCGACATCGGCGCAGGGAAGGTCCGCGTCCTCAAGACGTTCGTCGGGGGCGAGTGGAAGGAGAAGGGCGAAGCCCCGGAGCCGGCGAAGGCGGAGGCGAAGAAGTAAATGGAACGGAACTGGTACGTGAGGGTCGCCCTGATCACGGGCGTCCTGCTCTTCAGCGTGTACCAGCTCGTCCCGAGCTGGTTCTATTTCAAGCTCCCGCCCGACCAGCGGAACGGCCAGCAGTACGACCAGTCCGTCCCGAGCTGGGCCCCGAGCGCGCGCAAGCACCTGAACCTCGGCCTCGACCTGCAGGGCGGCATCCACCTCGCGATGGGCGTGGACGTGGACCGGGCGGTGAAGGCCAAGGTGGCGCGCCGCGCCGACGAGATCGCCGACTTCCTCCGCGAGAAGAAGATCGCCGTCGAGGCGTCTGCGCCGTCTCCCGACGGCACCCGCATCGCCGTGAAGACCTCCGACCCGCGCCGCGTCGAGTCGATCGTGCTCGACCAGTACGGCAACGAGCTGTCGGCTCCGTCCGGCGCGCCGGCCGGGACGGTGTGGTTCGCCTTCAAGGGGAAGGTCATCCAGGACTTCCAGGCGAAGGCGGTCGACCAGGCGGAGAAGACCATCCGGAACCGCGTCGACAAGTGGGGTGTCTCGGAGCCCGACATCAAGCGCAAGGGCAACAACCAGATCCAGATCCAGCTCCCCGGCTTCAAGGATCCGGAGAAGGCCAAGGAGCTGCTCGGCCGCACGGCGCAGCTCGAGTTCAAGATCACCGACGACGAGTCGCCGGTCCTCGACGCCGTCCGTGGCGAGGTGCCCTCGTGTCCGGTCGAGCAGGGCGTGATGCGCACGCCGCTCCCGGAGAGCGGCTGCTGGTCCATCGAGGGGGTGGAGCTCCCCGGCGGCCAGCAGCGGCAGGTCACCTTCATCGCCGCGAGCACCCGCAGCCAGCTCGACGCCGCGATCGAGAAGGTCGCGAAGCCGAAGCTGCAGCCCGGCCAGGAGATCGGCATCGGCGAGGGCACGGTCGGCGCCGGGATCGTGAAGGAGCGCTTCTACCGGACCTACCTCCTGCACGCGAAGACCGAGCTCACCGGCGACTACATCTCCGACGCGCGCGCGTCGATGGACAACTCGCAGGGCGCGGGCAAGCCCGTGGTCGTCTTCACCATGACGCCCGAGGGCGGGCGCCTCATGGAGAAGCTCACCTCCAACAACCTCGGCCGCCGGATGGCGACGGTGCTCGACCAGAAGGTCGAGACCGCGCCCTACATCCAAGGCAAGATCTCCACCAACGGGCAGATCACGCTCGGCTCGAACCGGCCGTACCAGCAGATGTTCGAGGAGGCGAACGAGATCGCGCTCGTCCTGAAGGCGGGCGCGCTCCCGGCGCCGGTCACCATCTACGAGGAGCGCACCGTCGGCGCGACCCTCGGGCCCGAGCTGATCCGGAAGGGCACCACCGCGGCCTTCATCGGGCTCATCTTGGTGGTCGCCTTCATGATCCTCTACTACCGGGCGACCGGCCTCATCGCCGACCTCGCGCTCGTCCTGAACGGCCTCCTCGTCCTCGCCATCATGGCCATCATCGGCTCGACGCTGACCTTGCCCGGCATCGCGGGGTTCGTGCTCACGCTCGGCATGGCGGTCGACGCGAACGTGCTCATCAACGAGCGCATCCGCGAGGAGCTGCGCGCCGGACGCAACGTCCGGCAGGCCGTGGACCAGGGCTACGACAAGGTCTTCTGGACCATCGTGGACGCCCACGTCACCACGCTCGTCGCCGCCGTCGTGCTCATGCAGTACGGCTCCGGGCCGGTGCGCGGCTTCGCGGTGACCCTCGCCATCGGCCTCGTCGCCTCGATGTTCACCTCCATCGTCGTGACCCGCGCGTTCATGGACTACTTCACGCGCGGCGACACCACGCGCCTGAGCGTCTGATGCAATTCAAGACCTTCGACATCATCCCGCACGACACGAAGTTCGACTTCGTCGGGAAGCGGTACATCGCCGTCACGCTGTCGCTCATCGCGAACGCGGCCGTCATCCTGTGGGCGGTCTTCCACGGCCTCAACTTCGGCGTGGACTTCGCCGGCGGCACCGAGATGGAGGTGAAGTTCCAGCAGGTGGTCGATCCGGCCTCCATCCGCAAGAGCGTCGAGGACCTGGGCTTCAAGGACGCGTCGGTCCAGACGTACGGGCCCGAGTCCGAGCACACGTACCTCATCCGCGTCGGCCGCATTGCGCTCATGAGCCAGGAGGACGTGAACCGCGTCGTCCAGGCGGTCGAGGCGAAGTTCCCCGTCCAGGGCACGCCGCACTTCAACCTCGACGTCGGCGACAAGATCGACTTCCAGTTCAAGGGCACGCCGCCCACGCCCGATCAGCTCCGGGCCGCGGTCGAGGGCGCCGGCGTCCGCGTCCGCGAGGTGCGCGACGAGGCGGGCCTGACCGCCGGGACGAGGTCCTTCGCCGTCATCACGCAGGGGATCCAGGACAAGATCGAGCGCGACCTGGCCTCGCGCTTCGGCGCCGCGAAGCCAGAGGTCCGCCGCGTGGAGTACGTCGGCCCCGCCGTCGGCCGCGAGCTCCGCAACCAGGGCTTCAAGGCCATCCTCTACGCGATGGGCCTCATCGTCGTGTACGTGGGCCTGCGCTTCGACTTCCGCTTCAGCCCGGGGGTCATCATCGCCCTCGTCCACGACGCGATCATCACGCTCGGCTACTTCGCCTTCAGCGGGCGCGAGTTCAACCTGACCTCGGTCGCGGTGATCCTGACCGTCGTCGGCTACTCGGTGAACGACACCGTCGTCGTCTACGACCGGATCCGTGAGAACCAGGCGCGCTTCAAGGGGAAGAAGCTCTCGGACCTCGTGAACCACTCGATCAACGAGGTCCTCGGGCGGACCTTCCTCACCTCGTTCGCGACCGCCCTCTCGCTGGTGGGCCTCCTCGTCTACGGCGTCGGGACCATCTTCGACTTCTCCGCGGCCATGATGATCGGCATCATCTCAGGCACCTATTCGACCTGGTTCATCGCCGCCCCGATGACGATCTGGCTCGAGGAGCGCGCCGAGCGGAAGAAGGTGGCGCCCCGCCCCGAGCAGGCGCCGGCGCGCGCCGCGCGGTAGGGAGAACATCCGCTTACACCCCGCCCCGCCTGTCCCTCGGGGTTGGGAATGGTGCGGCCGCCACCGCGGTGGCTACATCAGACCCATGCGGACCACCGTCCACCGCGCGCGGGCCGGCGCGCAGGAGAACGGAACATGAACGTCTCGAGAAGGATGCTCCTCTGCGCGGCGGCGGTCGCCGCGCTCGTCTCGAGCGCCCCGGCTTCCGCGTGCTCCGTCTGTGGTTGTGGCGATCCCCTGCTCGCGGCGAGCGATCCGGCCGCCCTGAGCGGCCGCATGCGGCTCGGGCTCGAAACCGAGTACCTGAACGTGAAGTCCGGCAGCCCCGCCGACAAGCTCGACCAGTACACGCTCCGGCTGAACGCGGTGTACAGCCCGCTCGCGCGCCTCAGCGTGATCGCCCAGCTCCCCTTCACGCGGAAGGACCTGAACAACGCCGACGGGAGCGGCTCGAACCTCTCCGGCCTCGGCGACGTCGAGGTGGGGGCGCGCTACACCGTCGTCGATCTGCCCGACTTCGCCAAGCAGGGCCGGCAGACCTTCGCCGTCTCCGCCGGCACGTCGCTCCCCACCGGTGCGCGCAGCGCCACGTTCCCGGGCCACGAGGTGGACGAGCACGGCCAGCTCGGCACCGGCTCCTGGGGCCCGTACGCGGGGCTCCACTATCGCTTCGAGCGCAAGCAGTGGACGGGCTTCGCGAGCGTCACCGGCCGGCTCCGCTCCACGAACTCGGATCAGTACCACTACGGCAACGCGCTCCTGTGGAGCGTCCACGGCGAGTACTGGCTGCATCCCAAGCTGGCGCTCGATCTCGGCGTGGACGCCCGCCACGCCGCGGCCGACACGCAGGCCGCCGTCGCCATGGAGGACACCGGCGGCACCGTCCTCGCTACGTCCCCCGCCATCTACTGGAACGCGGCGGGGCCGGTGTGGTTCACGGTCCGCGCACAGCTGCCGTTCTACTCGCACCTCTTCGGCGTCCAGAGCGTCGGGCCGACGGTGGTGGCGGGCTTCCAGTATCAGGTGTTCTGAGCGACCACCCCGTCGGGCATCGATCGCGGGGTGTCCCGTCTCATGGGCGTGCTCGGTTGCGCTGGTCCCGTGAACGAGCCCGCGCCCGTGCCCGCGCCCGGCTTCTTTCGGGCTCGGACTCGGACTCGGGCTCGGGGCTCACTCCAACTGGGCAGCGCCGTCATGGGCGTTGCGTCCTCCTCCCCGCACGAGAAGCGGGGGGAGGGCCGGCGACGTCCTAACCAACAGGAATTCGGACGCATCTACCTGACCCAGAGTAATTCATGAACTACTCTCGGTAGCGGCCGAATTACTCTGGGTCGGGATCCGGAATTACTCTGGGTCGGGATCACGGGGGACCTCAGTCCCGTTTCGGTCCCTCGCGGGGCCTGTGCGCGGAGGTCGCATCCTTCGTGCTATCTTCTCGCGCCGAGAGGGGGGCCTCTCCATGGCTTCTTCGAAGGAGCACGGCCAGCGCCTGCTGGACGTGAGGAGTCTCGTTCAACGCAGGTCCGGCGGGAGCCTGCCGTGACCGGCCTCGCGATCGCAGCGCTGCTGTTCGCCGCTGCGCCCGACTTTCGCGCCGACTTCCCGACCGCCGAGATCGCGCTCTCGCGCGATGGCAAGTCCATCGAGCGCGCCAGCAAGTTCTCGGCGCCCGGCCTGGGGCGCACGTGCGCTCAGGCGGCGCTCGCCTTCCTCGAACGCTATGGCGCGAGCTTCGGGTTGGCCTCGGAGTCATGGCGAGCGAAGCCCGACGCAGCGCCGGCGCGCGTGTCGTTCGAGCGCGCCATCGACGGTCTGCCCGTGTTCGAGCGCACGGTCATCGTCGGCTGCGACGACGAGGCCACGGTCGTGCTCATGACGGCGCCCGCCGTCCCGCCGCGAGCTGGGGTCGGGTTCGTCGTGGGACGGGCCTCCGCGACCATCGCGGCGAAGCACGCCGTGGGCGATCACGGCGGCGCTCGCTTTAGGCACACCTCGGCCAAGGGATGGTACGTCGGCGACGGCGAGATCCTCCCCGCCTGGCAGATCGAGCTGAGCGGCAGCGACGGCATGGCCGCCTGGCGCGTGTACGTCGACGCTGCGCGCGGCACGGTGCTCTCGAAGACGAGCCTGGGGAGCACCGCCTCGGCGCCGATGTGACCCGCCCCGCGCGATCCCCTCGATGATCAGGTCTGTCCCCTCGACGTCGCCGTCAGGGCCGCGTGGTACGTCGCGGTCGTGCTCGCGCGACGCTGGGTCGAGGTGGGGTGTGACGAAGTGGCGGCGGAACGGCTCGCCCGCGAGCTCGCGCTCGATCCGGTGGCGGCGCGGGTCCTCGCGTGCCGCGGGCTCGGCGAGCCGGTGGAGGCGGAGCGGTTCCTGGCCTCTCGCCTCGCGGACCTCCCCGATCCGTTCCGGATGAAGGGCATGGAGAGCGCCGTCGCGCGGGTCGCGCGGGCGCTCGAGACCGGAGAGCGCATCGCGCTCTACGGCGACTACGACGTGGACGGCGTCACCTCGACGGCGCTGCTCGCGAGCTTCCTGCGCGCCGCCGGGGGCGACGTCGTCACCTACGTGCCGCACCGGCTGGTCGAAGGGTACGGGCTCAACACCGATGCCGTGCGGCGGCTCGCGGCCGAGGGCGCGCGGCTCCTCGTCTCGCTCGACTGCGGGATCACGAGCGTCTCGGAGGTGAAGGCCGCGGCCGAGCTGGGCGTCGACACGGTCGTCGTGGACCACCACACCGCCCCCGTCGAGCTGCCGGCGGCGGTGGCCATCCTCAACCCGCACCAGCCCGGCTGCGACTATCCCTACAAGGCGCTCGCGGCCGTCGGCGTCACCTTCTGCCTCGCCATGGCGCTGCGCAGGCGGCTCCGGGACGCGGGGCGCTTCGGCGCCGGATGCGCGGAGCCGAACCTGCGCGAGGCGCTCGACCTCGTCGCGCTCGGCACGGTGGCCGACGTGGTCGCGCTCACGGGCGTGAACCGCATCCTCGTCCGCTGGGGGCTCGAGGAGCTGGCGAGGACGCGGCGCCCGGGACTCCAGGCGCTGAAGCGCGTCGCGGGCATCCCGGCGGGAACGGCGGTCAGCGCGGGGCAGGTCGGGTTCCGGCTCGGGCCCCGCATCAACGCGGCGGGACGGCTCGACGACGCCTCGCGCGGCGTGCGGCTCCTGCTCGAGACGGATCCCGCGGCGGCGGCGGCGCTGGCGGACGAGCTCGATCGCGAGAACCGATCGCGCCAGGAGATCGAGCGCGAGATCCTGGAGCAGGCCATCGCGATGGCGGACGAGCGGGTGCAGGCCGGGGCGCGCGGGCTCGTCCTCTCGCGCGAGAGCTGGCACCCGGGCGTCGTCGGGATCGTGGCGTCGCGGGTGGTCGAGCGCTACCACCGCCCCGCCGTGCTGGTCGGCGTCGCCGGAGGCGTGGGGAAGGGCAGCGGGCGCAGCATCGAGGCCTTCCACCTCCACGACGCGCTCGCCCACTGCGCCGCGCACCTGACGCGCTTCGGCGGGCACAAGCACGCCGCCGGGCTGACCCTCGACCCCGCCCAGCTCCCGGCGTTCCGGGACGAGTTCGAGGCGTACGCGCGCGAGCGGCTCGACGAGGACGACCTCGTCCCCCGCTGCCGGATCGAGGGGCGCTTCGCGCCCGAGCAGGTGTCGGAGCGGACGGCGCGGGCGCTCGAGCAGCTCGCGCCCTACGGCGCGGGGCACCCCGAGCCGCTCTTCGTGCTGCGTGGCCGCCCCCAGCGCGCGCGCACCGTCGGTGCCGGCGGAACGCACCTCAAGCTCGCCTTCGGGGCGGGGGTGGACGCGATCGGCTTCTCGCTCGGAGACAGGCTCGGCCTGTGCTCGGGAGAGGTGGAGGCGGCCGTAACCCTGGGGTTCGACGAGTGGGACGGCGCCCGCCGGCTGCAGCTCAAGATCCGCGACCTGCGCGGCGTCTGAGCCTCGACCTCGCCGGCGCCCGCGGCGCCGCCACGCTCCCGGCGGAGGGAGACGGCTAGGCCACGCCCCAGCGGACCTTCTGGTTCGCGAAGAGCGCGCCCATCCGGGCGAGGTCCTGTACGCGGTGGCGCTCGGCCTGGCGCTCGAAGCGCTCCTTGCACCGGCCCGAGCAGAAGAAGTACTTGCGCTTCTTGTACTCGACGGCCTGGGAGCCGATCGGGTCCACCCGCTTGCCACAGATGGGATCGAAGGTCGTGTCGTCGCCCTTGGTCTGCATCGGCTCCTCCGGCGCGCAGCAGTGCAACGGAGGGGCCATCAGCAAATCTCACGATCTGCGAGCGCCCGGTCGCCCCGGGCTCCGCCGGCCATGTCATTTTTCCCGCCGGGGTGCTGTAAGTATGGGAGCGCCACGCGCCTGGCGGGGGCCGTCGCCGGCGGCAGCGGACGGCGCAGCGCTGCCTTGACGCGCCGCATTCGCGAGTGTTAGCTGCCTATCCACCTCAGGGAGGCACGATTGCCCCGCTTCATCACCGAGCTCAAGCGCACCCATACGTGCGGTGAACTGATCAAGGCGGACCTCGGCAAGGAGGTCGTCCTCTTCGGCTGGATCGCGAACCGCCGCGATCACGGCGGCGCCGTGTTCATCGACCTGCGCGACCGCGAGGGGCTGACCCAGGTGGTGTTCGAGGAGGACGTCCGCCCCGACGTCCACGAGCTCGCCGGCCAGCTCCGGCTCGAGTACTGCGTGGGCGTGCGCGGGAAGGTCGTCTCGCGCGGCGGCAACGTGAACGCGAAGCTGAAGACGGGCGAGATCGAGGTCCACGCCACCGACCTCGAGATATTCAACCGCTCGGAGCCGGCGCCCTTCCAGATCGAGGACAAGATCGACACCGCGGAGGAGAAGCGGCTGCAGTACCGGTACCTCGACCTCCGCCGCGCGCCGCTGCAGAAGTCGCTCATGACGCGCGCGAAGGTGAACCACCTCACGCGCAACCACTTCACGGAGAACCGCTTCCTCGAGCTCGAGACGCCGTTCATGGGGAAGTACACGCCGGGCGGCGCGCGCAACTTCCTCGTCCCGAGCCGCCTCAACCCCGGCAAGTTCTACGCGCTCGCCGAGAGCCCCCAGCTCTACAAGCAGCTCTACATGGTCGCGGGGTTCGACCGGTACTTCCAGATCGTGCGCTGCTTTCGCGACGAGGACCTCCGGCTCGACCGGCAGCCCGAGTTCACGCAGATCGACGTCGAGATGAGCTTCGTCGAGCAGAACGACGTGTTCGACGTCATCGAGGGGCTCGTGGTGAAGCTGTGGAAGGAGGTGCTCGGGATCGAGCTGCCGCGCCCCTTCCAGCGCATGCCGTTCGCGGAGTCGATGGAGAAGTACGGCAACGACAAGCCGGACCTCCGCTTCGACATGCCGCACACGGACCTCACCGCGCTCGTGAAGCAGCACGGCGGCGGCGGCATCCCCATGCTGAAGGACGCGGTGGAGGGTGGCGGTATCGTGAAGGCGCTGCGCGTCCCGGCGGCGTACGGCTTTTCGCGCACCGAGATCGACAAGCTCGAGGAGTACGTGAAGGGCATGGGGGCGAAGGGGCTCGCGCGCGCCAAGCTGGGCGAGGGCGGCGAGTGGACCCAGTCGCCCCTCGCCAAGACCATCACCCCGGAGATGCGGCAGGCCATCAACGCCGCCACCGGCGCCCAGACCGGCGACCTCGTCCTCTTCCAGTTCGGCAAGCCGTCGACGGTCCACACCGTGCTGGCCAACCTGCGCGTCCACCTCGCGAAGAAGCACGGGCTCATCCCGGAGTACGGCTCGGGAGGGCAGTGGCGGTTCCTCTGGGTCGTCGATCCGCCGCTCTTCGAGTTCGACGAGGAGGCGGGCGTGTGGGCGGCGGCGCACCACGCCTTCACCCGCCCGCACGACGAGGACGTGCCGTACCTCGAGAGCGATCCGGGCAGGGTGAGCTGCTACCGGTACGATCTCGTCCTGAACGGCTTCGAGATCGGCGGCGGCTCGATCCGCCTCCACGATCCCGCCGTGCAGGCGCGCGTCTTCAAGGCGATGGGGATCGGCGACGAGGAGGCGCGCTCCAAGTTCGGCTTCCTCCTCGACGCGCTCAAGATGGGCGCCCCGCCTCACGGCGGGATCGCCCTCGGCATGGACCGCCTCTGCATGCTGCTCACCGGCGCCGAGTCGCTGCGCGACGTGGTCGCCTGGCCGAAGACGCAGAAGGGCGCCGACCTCATGACCGGCGCCCCCGGCGACGTGGACGCGAAGCAGTTGCGAGACCTGTACGTGAAGAGCACGTACGAGCCGAAGTAGGGCCGGTCCCGGGCGGTCCTGGCGCCGGACGGCGGCGATGCGCTATGGCGACGCCATGGCGAACCAGCGCCTGCGCCTGCCGATGGCGCAGCTCGACGTCTTCTCCTCCGAGGCGCTCGCGGGGAACCCCCTGGCGGTCTTCACCGATGCGCGCGGCCTGAACGACGCCGAGATGCAGGCGCTCGCCCGCGAGATGAACCTGTCGGAGACCACCTTCGTGCTGCCGCGCGACGCCGAGACGGAGCGGGAGCGCGGCGTCCGCGTCCGCATCTTCACGGTCGAGGAGGAGCTGCCGTTCGCCGGCCACCCGACGCTCGGCACCGCGGTCCTGTTGCGCGGCGCGAGCGGCGCCCGCGAGATCGCGCTCGACCTCGGGGTCGGGCGCGTCCCGGTCCGCTTCGAGGAGCGGCCCGGCGAGCCCGTCTTCGGCGAGATGACCCAGGCCGACCCCGTCTTCGGCGCCGTGCACGATCCGGACGACGTGGCGTGCGCGGTCGGGCTCACCCGCGACGACCTCGACCCGGCGCTGCCCGTCCAGACGATCTCGACGGGCCTCTCGTTCACGATCGTCCCGCTGCGGTCGCTCGCACGCCTGCAGCGCCTCGTGCTCGATCAGGCCCGCGCGGGCGAGCTCCTGGCCAGGACCGGCAGCAAGTTCTTCTATTTCGTGAGCCGCGAGAGCGTCGATCCCGCGGCGCGCCTGCACGCGCGCATGCTGTTCTACGGCGGCGAGGACCCTGCGACCGGCTCGGCCGCCGGGTGCGCGGCGGCGTGGATGGTCGCCCACGGGGTCGCGCGCCCCGACGAGCGCGTGCTCATCGAGCAGGGCCTCGAGATGAACCGGCCGAGTCGCCTGTTCGTGCGCGCAGGCCATGGCGAGCGCGGTGTCGTGGACGTCCGTGTCGGTGGGCACGCCGTGGTGGTGCTTCGGGGCGAGGTGACGCTGGGCGAGAAGGACGTGGTCGCCGCCCGGGGCCGGGGATAGACTCCGGCGCGGTGAGGCCGCCCGGTTCCGAGCGCTACGACGTCGTCGTCCTCGGTGGCGGCGTGAACGGCACCGGGACGGCGCGCGACCTCGCGCTGCGCGGCCTGTCCGTGCTGCTCCTCGAGAAGGCCGACCTGGCGTGCGGCGCGAGCGGCGCCAACTCCGGGATGATCCACGGCGGGATCCGCTACATGCTGTCGGACCGGAAGGTGACCGAGCTCGCCTGCCGCGACTCCGGCTACATCCAGCGCATCGCGCCGCACCTGCTCTTCCGGATCCCGTTCCTCATGCCCTTCACGTCGCGGCGGGAGGAGGCGACGCTCGTCGAGCGCGCCACCTGGTACGCGACGGAGGTGTACGTCGGCACGTATGACCAGTACCAGCCGCTGAAGCGCGGCAAGCCGTCGACGCGCCTCACGGCGGAGGAGCTGTACGAGCTCGAGCCCGCCCTGCGGCCCGGCCTCTCCGGCGCGGTGACGTTCGACGAGTGGGGCATCGACTCGCACCGGCTCTGCGTCGCCAACGCGCTCTCGGCGCGCGCCCACGGCGCCGACGTCCGCACCTGGACCGAGGCGCGCGAGGTGCTCACCGAGGGCGGGCGCGTCACGGGCGTCCGCTTCCGGGACGCGCTCTCGGGCGAGGTGGGGGAGGCGCGCGCGGGGGTCGTCTACAACGCCACCGGCGCCTGGTCGCCCCGCCTCGCGCGGCGGAACGGCCTGCGCGTCCCGATGCGGCCGGGGAAGGGCGTGCACCTCACGCTCGATCGCCGCTTCTCCAACTACGGGATCACCTGCACGGCAGTGGACGGCCGACAGATGTTCCTCATGCCGCACGAGAACGAGTCGATCATCGGGACCACCGACGACGACTACTACGGCGACCCGGACGACCTCGAGGCGACCCACGACGAGGTCGAGTACCTCCTGGAGGGCGTCGAGGCGCTCGTCCCGGGCGTCCGTCGCGCCCGGGTCTCGCGCGCCTGGTGCGGGCTCCGGACCACGCTCTACGAGTACGGCAAGAACGAGGACGCGCTCTCCCGCGAGCACGCCTTCCTCGACCACGCGGACGAGGGCGCCGCGGGGCTCCTCTCCATCGTGGGCGGCAAGCTCGCGAGCTACCGCGCGCAGTCGGAGGAGGCGGCGGACCTCGTCGTGCGGCGGCTCGACCGCGCCGCGCCCGCGAGCCGCACCCACCTCGAGCCGCTGCCCGGCGGCGAGACGATGCCGGACGTGGCGGCGCTCTCGGCGCGGCATCGCGTGGCGGCGCCCGTGGTGGCGCGCATCGTCTACCGCCACGGGGCGCGCGCGGCGGACGTGCTGCGGCTCTGCGACGACGACCCGCGCCTGCGGCTCGTCCTCTGCCGCGAGGAGGGCATCCTCGCCGCCGAGGTGGTGCACTGCGTCCGGCACGAGCTCGTGCGCAGGCTGCAGGACCTCCGCCGCCGCTGCCGCCTCGCCGTCGGCGCCTGCGGCGGGCTCGACTGCGCGCGGACGGCGGCGCAGCTCGCGGGCCGCGAGCTGGGCTGGAGCGCCGACCAGATCCGCGCCGAGCTCGCCGATCTGCTGGAGCAGGGCTGGCGCGAGCGGCGCGCCGTCCTGGACGGGCACCAGCTCGCGCAGGAGGAGCTGCTGCGCGGCGCCCACCAGGGCGTGGGGCGCCTGTGATCGGCAGGCGAGACCCTCCTCCGGCCGGCGCGTTGACGCCCGACGTGCTCGTCGTCGGCGGCGGCATGGCTGGCGCGATGGCGGCGCTCGCGGCGCGCGCGGCCCAGGCCAGCGTCGTCCTCGTGCGGCGCGCGCCCGGCGCGACCGCGCTCTCCTCGGGCGCGATCGGCGTCGCGCCCGACGCCTGGGCGCCCCCTGGCGAGCCCTTCGCGTCGCGGCTCGGCACCGTCGCCGCCGCCCGGCGCATCGCCGCGAGCCGCCCCGAGCACCCGTACGCCGCGATCGGCGCCGCGCTCGGCGCGCTCGAGGAGGCGCTCGCGTTCGCCGCGGCGGAGCTGGGCGAGGTGCTGGCGCCGCTCGGGCCGCGCCCGCTCCAGCTCGCGACGCCCTACGGGTCTGCGGTGACGTGCGCGCTCGCGCAGCGGACGATGCTGGCGGGCGACCTCGCGTCCGCGCGCGGCGTGCTCGCGGTGGTGGGGTTCCGTGGTCACCTCGGCTTCGACGCCCGGCTCGTCGCCGGGGGCCTCGCCCGCTACCAGGGCGCGGGCGCCCCCCGCGCGACCGCGATCGAGATCGACCTCTTCATGCGCGAGGAGACGTCGATCGCGCGCCCGCACGAGCTGGCGCGCGCGCTCGAGGCGCCGGGCGCCGCCGAGCAGGCGGGGCGGCTGTTGCGGCGGGCGCTGCCGGCCGGCGCGGGCGTCGCGCTCTTCCCGCCCGTGCTCGGCCTCTCCCCCGCGTCGCGCGTCATGGAGCGCATCGCGGCGGAGGCGGGCGTGCCCGTGGCGGAGACGGTGGCGGACGTCCCGAGCGTGCCCGGGCTCCGGCTCCAGGCCGCGCTCGACGCGCGCCTCGCCGCCGCGGGCGTGCAGGTCGTCCCCGCCGAGCTCACGGGCGCGACGGGACCCGGCGCTCCGGCCCGCGCCGGAGATCGCGACGTCCGCGCCCGGAGCTGGGTGCTCGCGACCGGGCGCTTCGTCGGAGGCGGCATCGTGCGGCGCGCGCGCCTCGCCGAGCCGCTCCTCGGGATCCCGGTCCAGGCGTCCGTGAACGGCGAGTCGGGCGCGCACCTCGCCGTGCGCCCGCCCACCGCGCTCACGCTGCGCGAGCGGCGCGCCGCGCAGCCGCTCCTCGCGGCGGGCCTCCGCGTCGACGGGCTCCTCCGGCCGCTGGGCGGCTCGGACGCACCGGTGCACCCGCGGCTCTTCGCGGCGGGCGCGATCGTGGGCGGCCACGAGCAGGCCGTGGACGGGACGGGCCTCGGCGTCGCGATCGTGACGGGGTACCTGGCCGGGCGGCACGCCGCGTCCGACTGACGGACCGCGCGCGCTATACTCGCCCCGTGTCTGCCAGCCGCCTCCAGGCGCTCTCGTACCTCGCGTACCGCGCCATCCTCGCCCACCCGTTCAAGCGGCTGCGCCACGAGGGCAGCGGGCTCGAGCGCTTCCTCGGGAACTACGCCGCCGAGGGGCTCGTGCCGACGCGCCCCGCGGACCGGGCCATCGGCGAGGCCGCCAGCGCCTGCATCGGCTGCGGCGTGTGCGAGGTCGGGTGCGACCTGGCGGGCGCCGCGCCGGCGGTCCGGGCGCTCGGGCTGCACGCCGCGTTCCGGCTCTACGGGAAGAGCAGCGGCGAGCTCGCCCACGCCCGCGAGGCGCTGGCGTCCTGCGCCGCGTGCGACGGGTGCGACCCCCTCTGCCCCACCGGCGTGCCGATCTCGCGCATCGTCCAGCACCTCCTCGCGCGCGCGATCGGAGACGCCGCGCCGCGG
>WNFY01001939.1_pt1 | contig 38938 bp, 38 predicted proteins | sample 5400091 | NCBI WGS metagenome assembly WNFY01 (sample SAMN13153364, study PRJNA577476) | soil metagenome | isolation source: 60 cm soil or saprolite under grassland replicate 1 | place: USA:California | collected 2016-06-15 | reverse complement strand
GAGCTCGGCGCTCGCGTGACCGGTTCGGCTGACCGGCTCACGACCGTCGAGCAGGTGGACCCGATCTACGTGAACTTCAGCCCGTCCGACGAGGACCTGCTGCGCCTGCGACGCGACATCGCGGACGGCCGCCTGGTCATGCCGCCCGCACCCCACGCCCTCGCCGTTCAGGTCACCCTCGCGGACGGGAGTCTGTTTCCCGCGACGGGCGAGCTGAACTTTGCCGATCTGGCGCTGCAGCCGGCGACCGGTACCCAACAGCTCCGCGCGCAGCTGAGAAACCCCCAGCACGTCCTGCTCCCCGGGCAGTTCGTGCGGGTCCGGCTGCTCGGCCTCAAGCGGCCGAGCGCGATTCTCGTGCCGCAACGCGCGGTGCAGCAGGGCCTGACCGGCTCGTTCGTCTACGTGGTGGACGACAGCAATAAGGTGGCGGCCCGCAGCGTCGCGGCCACCTCCTGGGACGGCGGATCGTGGCTGATCGAGCAGGGGCTCCAGGTCGGGGATCGCGTGGTGGTGGACGGAGTGCAGAAAGTCGCGCCCGGGCAGCCGGCGCGGCCCGTGGCCTATCGGCCGGCGGTCGACAGCGCCGCGACCGCGGCGCAAGATAGTACGCTGATCGCTCCTCCCGCCGTCCCCCTTCGGATCAGGAGCCGCCCGTGAGTGATGCGCCGCAGATCCGCAATCTGTTCATCCGACGCCCGATTTTCTCGGCCGTCATTTCGATCGTGATCGTCCTGCTAGGGCTGTTCTCTCTCTCGCGGCTGGCGGTCGAGAGCTACCCGCCGCTCACGCCACCTGAGATCCAGGTGCAAGCGGTCTACCCGGGTGCAACGGCGCAGGACGTGGCCGATGCGGTGGCCGCCCCGATCGAGCAGCAGCTGTCGGGCATGGAAGGCCTGCTGTACTTCAAGTCGGCGAACTCGAGCGACGGGGTCATGAACCTGTCGGTCTACTTCGACGTCTCACGTAACCCGGATCTGGCGGCCGTGGACGTGCAGAATCAGATCGCCCTCGCCGAGCCGCAGCTGCCGCAGGAAGTGGTGCGCAACGGTATCACGGTGCGCAAGCGCCAGACGGCCTTCCTGGTCGTACTCGCGCTTTCCTCCGACGATCCGCGATACGACACCGAATATCTGAACAACTACGCGAAGATCTATATCGACGACGAGCTCAAGCGACTCCCCGGCGTGGGTGATGCGAGCACGTTCGGCCAGCTCGACTTCTCGATGCTGTTGAGCCTCGACCCCGACCGCATGGCGCAGCTTGGCCTGACCGTGTCGGACGTCGCCGCCGCGGTTCAGGAGCAGAACGCCACGAACCCCGCCGGCCGCATCGGGCGCGAGCCCGCGCCGCCTGGCACGCAACTCACCATTCCCGTGATCACCAGCGGGCGCCTGAAAGAGGCGAGCGACTTCGAGCGCATCATCGTTCGGGGTCGCCCCGACGGCTCGCTGGTGCACCTCTCGGACATCGGAGACGCTCACCTCGGCGCGCGAAACTACGACCTGGCTGGCCGGTTCGACGGCGCGCCCACGGCCCTGACGCCGGTATTCCTGCGTCCCGGTGCGAACGCCCTCCAGGTGAAGCACGAGGTCGTCAACCGGATGACCGAGCTCGCCAAGAGCTTTCCTCAGGGCGTCCGTTGGTCGATCGCCTTCGACACCACGCCCTACGTCACCGCGTCCATCAACGAGGTCGTGAAGACGCTGTTCGAGGCGCTGCTGCTCGTCACGCTGGTTGTGTTCGTGTTCCTGCAGAGCTGGCGGGCAACGCTGATCCCGGTGGTGGCGGTGCCCGTCTCGGTCATCGGCGCCTTCTTCGGGATGCAGGTACTCGGCTTCTCGGTCAACCTGCTCACGCTGTTCGGCCTGGTGCTGGCGATCGGCATCGTGGTGGACGACGCGATCGTCGTGATCGAAAACGTGGAGCGCATCATGGCCGAGGATCGGGTACCACCCGCCGTCGCCGCCGACCGGGCGATGCGGCAGGTGAGCCGGGCCCTGATCTCCATCGTGCTCGTGCTGTGCTCCGTGTTCATCCCGGTGGCATTCCTGGGGGGCATCACCGGCCTCATGTACAAGCAGTTCGCGATCACCATCGCGGTTTCGGTGGTGCTATCGGGTATCGTCGCGCTGACTCTGACGCCGGCGCTGTGCGCCGTGCTGCTGCGGCCGGTGTCGGAGGAAGCGCCGGTGGTGGCGGAGAGCGGCTCCGTATCGAAGGTCTTCAACCGGTTCTTCGGTCGCTTCAATCGCGGCTTCCGTTCGGTGACCGAGCGCTACCTCGGCGCCGCCGGTCGGGTGATCGACCGCCCTCGTACGTTCTTCGCCGCCTTCGCGGTCGCGATCGCCCTGCTGTTCGTCCTCGTGCGGTCCGTCCCGACCGGGTTCATCCCCAACGAAGACAAAGGCTATTTCGGGATGCTGATCGAGCTGCCCGATAATGCTTCGCGCCAGCGCACGGAAGCGGTCGTGAAGCAGGTCGAAGGCTATCTCATGCAGCAGCCGGCGATCAATCACGTCGTGGCGCTCGTGGGCCTCAACTTCATCCAGAACGCGAACCAGACGAACGCGGCGATCATGTTCGTCATGCTGAAGCCGTGGGATGACCGGACCACGCCACGCGACCAGTTCGCGGCGGTGCTTGGCGGCGTGAACGGCTTTCTCTTCCAGCTGCAGCAGACGCGCGGCTTCGCGTTCAACATGCCCGAAATCATCGGGCTGGGCACGACCGCGGGCCTCGAGCTGAATCTTCAGGACCGCGGGGTGAACGACATCACACGCTTCGCCGGCCTGACGGGCGAGTTCGCGGCCGACGCCAACGCAAGCCCCGCGCTGCGGGGCGTGTACCCGACGATCCGGGTGAACACACCGCAGCTGTTCGTCCAGGTGGACCGCGAGAAGGTGAAGGCGCTCGGGATCTCGCTGTCGGAGCTGTTCCAGACGCTGCAGGCATCTCTGTCGACGCTCTACATCAACGACTTCAACCGGTACGGCAAAACCTACCGGGTGCAGGCCGAGGCGCAGGCTCGCTTCCGCCAGACCCCCGAAGACATCGGGCGGCTGTACGTGCGCGGGCCCAATCAGCAGATGGTGCCCGTGTCGGCCCTCACCCGGACCGAATTCCGGGCCGGGCCAAGCGTCATCACGCGGTTCAACGGGTTTACGTCGGCGCTCTTGGTCGGGGCCCCCGCGCCCGGGAAGAGCTCCGGCGAAATGCTCGCCGCTGTGGAGCGGCTCGCCCAGGACAAGTACGCCGCCCGCGGCGTGGGCTACGCCTTCAGCGGGCAGTCCTATCAGGAGCGTGCTTCGGGAGGGCAGGGCGGTCTCGTGTTCGGCCTCGGCCTCGTGATGGTGTTCCTGGTGTTGGCCGCGCAATACGAGAGCTGGACGATCCCGTTCGCGGTGCTGCTCGGTGTGCCGTTCGGCACGCTCGGTGCGCTGCTCGGCGTGTGGCTGCGCGGGATGGCGAACGACGTGTACGTGCAGATCGGCCTGATCGTCGTGGTGGGTCTCGCGGCGAAGAACGCGATCCTGATCGTCGAGTTCGCGAACGAGCTGCGCGCCCAGGGGCGCTCGATTCGCGAGGCGGCGCTCGAGGCCGGCCGGGAGCGGTTGCGGCCGATCCTGATGACCTCATTCGCGTTCATCCTGGGCGTCACACCCTTGCTCACGTCGAGCGGCGCGGGCGCGGCGAGCCGTCACTCGATCGGCACCGGCGTCTTTTTCGGGATGCTCGTGGCGACCCTGGTCGGCGTGTTCTTCATCCCGCTGTTCTTCGTGGCGATCCGAACCTTGAGCGAGCGGGGCCTGCTGCGCCGGGGTGCCAGCGCCGCCCTCCCGCAACCCACGCCCGTCGCGGTGGAGGGGGACTGACGTGAGACGCCTCATTCCGCTCGCCGTCGTCGCGCTGATCGCCCTGACCGAAGGGTGTGCCGTGGGGCCGGGGTATCGCCGGTCCTCCCTTGGCATGCCGGACGGCTGGCGGCGTCCGGCGGCGTCGGAAGACTCGATGCGGTCGTTCTACGACTCGCTGCGCACCAGCCGCGACACCCTGCTGCCGCCCGGGGCGGACACGGCGCGCGTGCCGTTCGGCTACGACACCTCGTCCGTCCGCGCGGGCGGCGACTCCGGCGCGGCGCTGCGCTGGGTCGACCTGATCCAAGATTCCGTGCTGCGGCAGCTCGTGGACACGAGCCTGCGGGAAAACCGCGACATGCGCACCGCGCTTTCCGTGATCGACGAGTTCCGCGCCCAGTACCGGGCTACGCGGGGTGCGCTCCTGCCCGAGGTGACGGCCAACGGTCGGGCCGGCCGCAACCAAACGGTGTTCGGCACCTTCGGGTCGTTCACCTACAACGTGTACCAGGCGACAGCCGACCTGAGCTGGGAGCTCGACGTCTGGGGCCGGCTCCGCCGCAGCACGAGCGCCGCCCGCTCGGACCTCGTGGCGCGGGAGGAGGATCGACGCGCGCTGCAGTTGTCGCTGATCGGCGACGTGGCGACGGCGTACTTCGACCTGCGCGCGGCCGACCTGAACCTCGCGATCGCGCGCCGCACGCTCGACTCTCGGCGCCAAACGCTCGCCCTCGCCCGCCGGCGTCTGGACCAGGGCCTGATCTCGGAGCTCGACGTGCGGCAATTCGAGGCCGAAGTGGCGAGTCCGGCGGCGAGCGTCGCCGACTTCGAGCGGCAGGTGGCCCAGCAGGAGAACGCCTTGAGCGTGCTGGTGGGACACAACCCCGGCGCCATCGCGCGGGGCCGCGCGCTCACCGAGATGGCGGCGCGGATCCCGGTCCCCGCCGGACTGCCGTCGGCCCTGCTGGGCAACCGGCCGGACGTCCAGAGCGCCGAAGCGACGCTCCGCGCCGCTACGGCCCGGATCGGCGTGGCGCAGGCCGCCTTCCTGCCGACCTTCACGATCACCGGGCAGTACGGCACCCAGAGCACCGAATTCTCCAAGTGGTTCGGGTCGGGGACCAACATCTGGCAGGCGTTCGCCGGCGTCTCGATCCCGCTCTTCAAGGAGGGCCGGCCGGGGGCGGGTGAGCAGGTGAACGTCGCCCGGGCGCGCGCGTCGCAGGCGCGGTCGCGCTACGAGCAGACGGTGCTCGTGGCGCTGCGCGAAGTGGAAGACGCGCTCGTGGGGTTGCGCACCGCCCAGGATCGGAGCGGGGCGCAAGAGCGCCAGGTGATCGCGTTGCGCCGGGCGCTCGAGCTCGCGGACATGCGCTATCGGAACGGGGTGTCGAGCTATCTCGACGTGCTGGACGCACAGCGCGGTCTGTTCGGGGCCGAGCTGGCGCTCACCCAGGCGGAGCGGGACCAGCTCGTCGCGGCGGTGCAGCTGTATCGCGCCGTCGGGGCCGGCTGGCCCGCCGCCAAGCCGTGAGCCATAATGAGGGTGTGCGAAACCGTCGACGAAAGAGCGGGCGCCGCCCGGCGGCCGAGGCGCTCGTCTTTTCGTTCTTGAGCGCGGCGGACGCCGTCGAGGCACGCCTCGAAGGGGCCTTGAGCCCGACCGGCCTGTCCCTGGCGAAGCTGGCGGTGCTCCATTTCCTGGCGGAGGCCAAGGAAGCGTTGCCGCTGTCCGATTTGGCCGCGCGCCAGCACTGCGTGCGCTCCAACATCACACAGCTGATGGATCGTCTGGAGAAGGACGGCCTGGTTCGCCGGCGTGCCGATCCGGAGGACCGCCGCAGCGTTCTGGCCGAGCTCACGCCCGCGGGCGAGCAGGCGCACGCCAAGGGCGTACGCGCGCTCGCCGAAGCGCAGCGCGCCATCGTGCGGGCACTCAAGGCCGGTGAGGCGACGAGCCTCCAGAACGCCCTCAGTGCGCTGACATCCTGATCGGTTCTCCCAACCACAGAAAGGGGATTCCCGTGGTCTACCTCGTCCCCCTAGGTCGCTTCCTCTATTCGGCGATCTTCTTGATGACGGTGATGGGGCATTTCTCGGCGGGATACATCGCATACGCCACCCAGGCGGGCGTGCCGGCCCCCGGGCTGCTGGTCCCGCTGTCGGGCGTGATTGCCACGCTCGGAGGCCTGAGCATCACGCTCGGCTACAAGGCGAAAATCGGCGCCTGGCTGATCGTGCTGTTTCTGGTGCCGGTCTCGCTCAAGATGCACAACTTCTGGGCGGTGACCGACCCGATGATGCGCGGGATGCAGATGGCGATGTTCATGAAGAACGTGTCGATGCTGGGCGCGGCTCTTTTGATCGCTCACTTCGGCGCTGGACCCCTGAGCCTGGACGCGCGGCGCCCCTCTATGTGACGGGCCATGATCCGCATGAGCTCGGCATTGGTCCACGGTTGCCAGCCGTGCGGCTTCATGGGACGTCCGTAGGCGAACTCCGCGTCTGCCGCGGGCCGCGCGCGCGCCAGGAACTCCTCGAGCCGGTACACGGCGAGGTTCAGGTAGAAGGTGTCCATGTCGCCGGTGAAGACGTGGATCTGGCCTTTGAGCCTGGGCGCGAGGGTCGCCCAGTTGCGCTCCAGGTAATCTCGCAGGTCGTAGTCGTGGGCCCGGAAGTACTCGGCCACGCGGCGGTCGATCGTGCCGGTCCGGAGGTCCCACAGGTCGGCGGGGTAGCCGTCCGCCGCCACGGGACCGTACGTCGCTTCCCAGATCGCGAACTGCTCGCCGGAGCGCGCGTGGCTGCCGAGCACCGCCTCGAACTGACTCTCCTGGCGGACGCTGAGGCGCGGCTGACCGGTGACTTCCTGCTCGGCCGGCACGTCGGCGGTCATCCATTCCGCCACCCCGTGGACGAATGCGTTCGTGTCGCTGTAGATGTCGGGGATCTCGTAGTGCCGGAAGTCCACCGGGTCCGGGTACAGCACCCACGTCCCGCCGAAGAAGTCCGGGTGGTACACCTGGAGCGCCAGCGCCTCCCAGCCGCCGGTCGAGCCGCCCGTCAGCACGCGCGCCCACGGCTGACGCATCAGCCGGAAGTGCTGCTCGAGATAGGGAATGAGCTCCTGCAGCAGCGCATCCCCGTACGGACCGTTGTTCGCGGAATTGACCGCGTACGAGTCGTCGAAGTACGGCGTCGGGTGCTGGAACGTCACCGCGATCATGCGCGGGAAGTTGGGAGCGCTCCACGCCCGGTAGAACTCGAACCCGGGCTCGCGCGCGCTGCGCGCGAGTCGCGCCGCCCGTTGCTCGGGAGTCTCGGGAGTGCTGTCGGTCGAAAACCCGAACGGGGGGTTGAGGGTGAAGTGGCCCTGCTGGTACACGGTCGGATAGCGACGGGCGGTGTCTGCGTCGTACCCGCGGGGTAGCAACACCGTCGCGCCGAGGAAGATCGGTCGGCCCCACCAGGCCGTGAGCAGCTTGCTCTGAATCTTGATGTGCTTCACCCACTTCGTATCGGGCGGCAGCTCGATCGGCGGGAGTACACGCGTGAGCTCGAGCCGGATCGTGTCCGCTCGGGCCGGATCGAGATGCACCTTCCGGACCGCGCTCACGAGATTCCCCGGCGCCTTGTTCAACTGCTGGCCCTCCCACTGATCGTCGTGCAGCCACAGCGTGTGCCCGTCGGCGCGGTGGAACTCCGCGTAGACGTTGAGCAACCCCTGCACGTAGTAGTCGCCCGCGGGGATCTCCTCGAGGCTCGACACCGGATAGCCAAGGGTCCCGCCGTCAATCACCCCGGGCGCACCCGGCGCGAGCTGGGTGACGTCGACGCCGAAGAACGGCGTGCAGTCGCTCTCGTGGCGGACCTGGAGCCGCGGCTCGACGTCGTCGTGCCGCGTCACGAACACGTACATGCGTCCGGTCGCCGCTGCGCCGCGCAGCGCCGCCGGCACGGTGATCTCGACCCGGGGGCCTTGGGGGCGTTGCGCGGCGACGTGGGGGGAAAACGCGAACGGGACGGCGATGATCGGAGCGATGGTGGCGAAACGCAACGGAAGATCCTGAAGAGGGCGCGCTAGAGTGGCCTCAAACGACAGGGTCCGCAAGAGCGGGAGGCGGCGGGTTGGCGGGCTCGGTGCCCCGCACGTGCACGTACGCGCGGTATCCGCAACCGCACGATTCCGTCGTTCGCCCCAGTCGATCGGTCCCGAACGCCAGCCGCCCGGCACATTGGGGGCAGCGGGGCGGGCCGCCGTCTTTGACGAGGCCCGTCCGCGCCAGCGCCCGGTTCACTTGTACCGGTAGGTGATACGCCCGCGTGTGAGGTCGTAGGGGGACACCGCGAGGGTGACCCGATCGCCGGCGAGCACGCGGATCCGGAAGCGCCGCATCTTGCCCGCGATGGTCGCGAGCACGTAGTGGCCGTTCTCGAGCAGGACGCGGAACGTGGTGTTCGGCAGCACCTGCTCGACGGTGCCATTGATCTCGATCGCTTCTTCCTTCGCCATCGGTCCGCCCGCGTGAGGGGGAGGAAACGAAAAGGCGGGACCGGCGCATTGGCCAAGTCCCGCCTTGACGTAAAACGCTCGAGGAAGGCTAGCGGCTCGGACGGGCGAAGTCAAATGGGAAGTTGCAGGATCACCCGGGCGGCACGCAGCACAATCGGCGCGACGTCCGCGGGACTGCGCGTTGGGCCTGCGAGCACGTCGAAGGTCTGGAAGCTCGTGAGTGTAAACAAGAGGTCGATAGTCTCGTCCTGTGCGTCGCGGATCCGCCCCACGATCACCCGTAGCCCCTGACGCCGCCACTCCTGCCGGGCCGAAACGGTGCGGTCGAGGCCGGCGTCGAGCGCCGCCAGCGCCAACAGCCGCCGATGAATCGGGCGGTGCGCGGTCCAGAAGCGGGCGAACGTCGTGATGAACGAGGCCAGCGCCTCGTCGGGATCAGCTTGGCGGAAGGCGTGCGCCAAATCCCACATCCCACCCCGCCGGGCGAGGTCGTCGAACAGCGCCTCGAGCAGTTTCGGCCGCGAGCCGAAGTGATGATAGACGGTGGCGCGCGTGACCCGGGCGCGACGCGCCACCGCGTCGATGCCGAATTCCGTGGTCCTCCGGGCGACGAGCAGCGCCCGGGCGGCCTTGAGGATGCGGGCCCGAGTGCGGTCGACGGCGGTCTGGCGCCGACCCAGGTGATAGGCCCGGGGGGTCACGGGAAGCGATGCCTTGATGGGAACAATTTAACTATACAATTCGTATAGTCAAATGTACCCCAACAGAGGTGACCCATGGTCTGGTTGCGCTTGGTGCATATCGTGGCGGGCATCGTTTGGGTAGGCTCGGCCGTGTTCGCCGCCCTGTTCCTCTTTCCCACGGCCCGGGCCGTGGGCGCCGACGGCCGGCGCTTCATGGAGCGTCTGCGGCAGCGCATGGGTCCCGCCCTGGGCGTCGCGATGCTGCTGACGGTGATCTCGGGATTCATCATGTACGGTCGCCTCTCCGCCGGCTTCAACCGGGCGTGGGTGACGTCGCGGCCGGGGCTCGCGCTTGCCGCGGGCGCGGCCGCCGCGATCCTGGCCGTGGCGATCGGCGTGGCGGTCAACGCGCCCGCCGGCGCGAAGATGGCCGCGTTGCGCAAGGGCTTCCAGACGCAGGACGGCGCTCCCACACCTGCCGAGGCCGCGCAGCTCGCAGCCCTGCAGGCGCGCGTCGAGCGCGGAGCGCAGCTGGCCGCCGTCCTCCTCTTGATCGCCGCGGGCGCGATGGCCGTCGCACGCTATCTATGAGCCCCGCGCTCGCAGGGAGGGTCGCGCTCGTCACCGGCAGCTCGCGCGGCATCGGTGCCGCGATCGCGAGACTGTTCGCGCAAGCAGGCGCCCAGGTCGCCCTCCACGGCAGGGATGTGGCGGCATTGTCGGCCGTGCGCGCCGACATCGAGCGCGGCGGCGGGCATGTGATCCAAGTTGCGGCCGATGTCACACGCTTCGCCGAGATAGAGGCTATGCGTCGTCAGATCGAGGGAGCGCTTGGTCCGATCGACATCCTCGTGGCGAACGCCGGCGGCAGCTTCACGCAACCCGGCCCCCTCGAAGAGACGAGCGAGGAAGGTTGGCGCGCATCTCTGGACGGCAATCTCACGGCGACGTTTCTTACCATCAAGAGCATTGTGCCCGGCATGAAGGCACGGAAGGCGGGTACCATCATCACCATCTCCTCCGCGGCGGGTCGGAGACCACATCCCCGATCCCCCATCCCCTACGCCGCCGCCAAAGCGGGCATACAGATGCTCACACAACACCTCGCCACCCAGGTCGGTCCCTACGGTATCCGGGTGACCTGCATCGCTCCGGAGACGATCCTCACCGAGCGCAACCAGCAGCGGATCCCCCATGCGCAGCAGCAAGCGCTCGTCGACGTACACCCCATCAAACGCCTGGGCACACCGGACGACGTGGCGCGCGCCGCGCTCTTTCTCGCGTCGGACGACGCGGCGTGGATTACCGGCATTATCGTGGACGTGGCGGGCGGGGGCGTCATGGTATGAAGGACACAAGGGGGTCCGATGAGCCAGAGCGATCATGATCGGCAGGTCGACTACATCGAGTTCGCGGCGACCGATATCGGCCGGACCAAGCAGTTCTATCAGCAGGTCTTCGGCTGGAAGTTCGAGGACTACGGACCGGACTACACGAGCTTTCAGGATGGCCGCCTGAGCGGTGGCTTCACCAAGGACGCGCCCGTCCGGCCCGCCAATCCGCTCGTGGTTATCTACGCCGCCCGTCTGGAAGACGTCGAGGCGAAGGTCAAGCAGGCGGGCGGGAAGATCGTGCGACAGACCTACACGTTCCCCGGTGGCCGCCGCTTCCACTTTAGCGATCCGAGCGGGAACGAGCTGGCCGTGTGGACGGATCGGTAGCACTGGTCACCGGTGCCAATCGCGGGATCGGGCTCGAGGTGTGCCGGCAGCTCGCCGCCCGCGGCCTGACGGTCGTGCTCGGATCGCGCGACGCGGGCAAGGGTGAGCGGGCCGTCGCGACGCTCGGCGGGGGAAAGGGTACGGTGCTACCGTGTCAGCTCAACGTGACCGACGGGGACAGCATCGAGCGCGCTCGGGCACGCGTGAGGGCGGACTTCGGACGGCTCGACGTACTCGTGAACAACGCCGCCATCCTGTACGACACCTGGCAGCACGCCGTGGACGCCGATCTCGCTCAGGTCCGCGAGGCCCTCGAGACCAACCTGTTCGGGGCGTGGAGCATGGTGCGCGCCTTCCTGCCGCTGTTGCGACGCAGTCGCCACGCGCGGGTGGTGAACGTGTCGAGCGAGGCAGGATCGCTCAGCGCGATGGGCGGCGGGACGCCGGCCTACAGCCTTTCGAAAGCGGCCCTGAACGCGCTCACCCGGATGCTCGCGGCAGAGCTCCACGGCGACGGCATCCTCGTGAACTCGGTCTGCCCCGGGTGGGTGGCCACGGACATGGGCGGCCAAGGCGGCCGTCCGGTTGCCGAAGGGGCGGCGAGCGTGGTTTGGGCCGCGACGCTGCCTGACGACGGACCGACCGGAGGGTTCTTTCGCGACGGCCGGCCCCTCGCGTGGTGACACCGCGTGATCACTTCGCTCGTACGGAACCTACCCCCTTCAATTGACAGAGCCGGCCATGGCCAAACCGTTCCTGCAGCTCGCCGCCCTCGGCGTCGCGGGCTTCGCCCTCTGGAAGATCGCGTCGATCGTCTTTCTCCCGTTCCTCGTGGTGGCGTTCAAGGTCGCGACGATCGTGGCGCTCGTGATGCTCGCGATCTGGTTCTTCAAGAGAAACGACAAGGGGAAAGACGACGCGGCGGCCTAGGCCCGTTTCGTATCGTCTCCCGCCGTGACCAGGTCGCCGAAATTCACGGCGTGGATCTGCCCCGGTTGGCCGGTGAGCAGGCGCCGGTGGTAGTCCACCTGGCCGAGGTGGTAAGTAAAATGGGCGATGAGATGGATGAGGTAGTCCCGCGTCGTGACCGCGAGTCCCCTCGGCGGATCGGGGTAGGGCTTGGTCAGATCGGCGTCGCGCACGCGTGCCATGCCGCGTTCCACGGCGACGAGCGCGGCGTCGATGCCCCCTAACAGATCCGTTCGCGGCACGTCGCGCAGCGCGAACTCGGCGTCCCGATCGCGCACGTAGCCGGTCCCGCCCAATACCGTGCCGATGTAGTACCGGATGTTTCCCGCCAGATGGAGCGCCAGCGTGCCGGCCGAGTTGCTGATCCCCGGTGGCACACGCCAGAGATCGCGCTCGTCGGCGAACGACTCCACCTCCCGTCGTAGCGCCCGAAGGTCGCGTACCAGGATTCCGGCGATCCAGGTGCTGAGCTGGGGTTCTTCTCTCATTTCACGCCTCCCATTTCGCGGAACCGCTGCTTGCGCGTCATCCACTCGCGCCGGAGTATCGCCTGAGCGCCGCACGCCACAAGGCCCTCGCCAGCACGAAGGCCAGCGCGGCGACCACCGCGGCGGCGAGCCCGATCTCCGGCCGCAGACGGCCCGTGAGCGCCGACGCCGGGATGGTCGTAGTCCAGGCGATCGGGATGAGGTACACGAACAGGAACCGCAGCGCTCCCGGGTACGCCGCAACGGGATAGCGCGCACCCTCGTACACCGCGTCGAACAGGACGGCGATGTTCTCGACCGACACGAACCAGAACGCCAGGCTCATGAGCACCACCCAGATCGCGTAGACGACGACGGCGGCAGCCGCAAGGCTCAAGCCAAAAGCTGCAAGTTGTGCGAGCGATGGCGTGCGGCCCAGCCGGAAGAGCGCGTAGCCGGCGAGCGCGAGCCCGAGCAGGATGTCGGTGAAGCGCCAGATGTCGAGCCGGCGGAACGAGACGAACCCTTGGGCGTCCACCGGCTTCACGAGCACCAGGTCCAGCTCGCCGCTGCGCACCTCGCCGGCCAGCTGACCGATCCCCGGCCGCAGCACCGCCTCGATGACGCCGGTCAGCGCGTTGAATACGCCGAGTAGCACGACGATTTCCCAGTAGTCCCAGCCACCCAGCGCAGTCGTGTGGTGAAAGAAGAGCGCGAGCGTGAGCAGCGCCGTCGCCAAGCTGAACACGGTGCCGAGCACGCTCGCCACGAAGTTGGCGCGGTACTGGAGCTCCTCGACGACGTTCAGGCGCCAGAAGGCCGAGAGAAGGCGGAACGCGGAAGCGGGAACGCGGAACATCATGACCGGGTTCGCGCGCAGGCGCAGGCTTCGTCGCTCGACGGTACCCTGACGTTCCGCGTTCCGCGTTCCGACTTCCGGGTTCCTGTCATCCGCCCACTGCCCCGTATTTTCGAATGCCGCGACTCCACGCGATGCGGTACGCCACGATCCAGACGCCGAGCCAGAACAGCTGTGCCGCGAGCCCGCGCACGATCGCGTCCGTCCCGTGCACCGTGCCGGTGAGGAGGTCCACCGGGAAGGCGAGCATGGAGCGGAACCACAGCACGCCGGCGACACCGGCTACGGCGGGCGGCAGCAAGGCGAGCGGCGCGATCCGACCGGCCAGGAACAGGGACACGCCGGCGTGAAGCTCCATGATCGCCGTGGCGCGCGTCGTCCAGAATGCCAGCAATCCCGTCGTGAAGCTGATGAAGAAGCGCATCGCTGCCGCGAGCAGCACCGCCACAGCCGTGATCGCCCAGCGGCCGGGCGCGAACGGCAGGCGCACCGCGGGCCAGGCCGCGGCGACGAGCAGCCAGACCACGAGGATGACGCTCGCGGTACGTGCCTTGTATGCGATGTTCTCCGCCACGGCCTCGTGGGCGGGGTCGAGCGGCCGGGCGAGCCGGTAGTTCAAGTCTCCTTCGCGGATCCAGCGGTCCAGATACCAGGAGTCCCAGGCGATGGTCAGCTGGTTGATGAGCATGACCGCGAAGAAGTAGCGGGCGAAGTCGGCGCGCGCGTACCCACCGACCGAGCCGTCTCCCGCAATCGCCCACCAGATGCCGAGCGCGATCGCCGGCTCTGTCACCCCCCACAAGAGCCAGAGCACGATCGACGCCCGGTACTGGAGGTCGACGAGCCAGGCGTTGCGGATCAACGCCGCGTAGCGCCGGATCACTCGTCCTCCTCCACACCGCGGGCGAACGCAAGCCGGATCACCTCTTCGATCGGGGGATCTTCGATCGACAAGTCAGCCACGGGGAGGGCGGCCAGGAGGCGGGCGCTGGTCGCGGGCGCGTCTTCGCGCCGCACCTCGAGCACGGCATTCGGGAAGCGGAAGCTCTTGACCTCACCGAACGAGGCCAGGGCTTCCGCGGTGACGCGATTGCCGTCGCCACCACCGAGCACCAGCTCGATCCGTTTGGTGCGCGCGATCCGGGCTACCAGCACCTCGAGCGCGCCGTCGTACAACAGGCGGCCGCGGTTGATCATCAGGACCCGCGACGCGAGCGCGGTCACGTCCTGCATGTAGTGCGACGTGAGCAGCACCGTCGCGCCGTGCCGCTCGCGGTACTCGATGAGGAAGCGGCGGATCGCCTCCTGGGCGGTGACGTCGAGGCCCAGCGTCGGCTCGTCGAGAAACAGAAGCGGCGGGCGATGCAGCAGGGACGCCACGAGCTCGCACTTCATTCGCTCGCCGAGCGAGAGCTGGCGCACGGGCTTCTGGAGCACGTCGGCCAGCTCGAGCAGGGCCACGAGCTCGGCCAGTCGCTCTCGGTAATCGCGCTCGGGGACGTCGTAGATCGCGCGGTTCAGCAGGAACGTTTCTTCGGGGGGCAGGTCCCACACGAGCTGCTGCCGGTTGCCCAGCACGAGCGCGATGCGCCGTTTGAACGGGGGCCCGCCGGTCCACGGGTTAAACCCCGCTGCCTCCACCCGGCCGCTCGTCGGGTAAAGGAGGCCCGCCAGCATCTTGAGCGTCGTGGTCTTGCCGGCGCCGTTCGGGCCCAGGAACGCGACGATTTCGCCCGGGTCGATGCGGAACGTCACGTCGCGTACGGCGTGCACAGCGCGGTAGCGCGGCCGGAAGAGCGCCCGCAAGGCGCCGCGCAGTCCGGGATCGCGCACCTTCACCTGGAAAGTCTTGCTCAGCTGCTCGGCGGCGACGATAGAGGGCATGGGTGTGGAGGAAATCTACCCGGGGACATTACCTTGGAGCCTCGCGGGAGGTCCTCATGGCCGTGCAGGGTCTGTCCATCCAGGTGAAGCTGCCGCTCCTGATCGGCGGCCTGCTCGTCGCGGTGACGGGCATCTACTCCTGGGCGGCCTACCAGACGGTACGGCGCTCCACGGCGACTGCGGTCGCGAGCCGGCTTGGCACGGTCGTCGACCAACTCGCGGGCACGCTTCAGGCCTCTCGCGACCAGCTGCTCGCCACCGCCCGGACCGTGGCCGACAGCGCGGCGGTGCGCGCGTACGCTCTCGAGCCCGGCGATTCCCGACGCGCCGCCGCGCAGGCGGCCCTGCGCCCCAGCGGCGCGCAGGCCCAACAAATCGCGGCCACCGAGCTTTGGAGCGCGGACCGGCGCCGCCTGCTCGTGGTGGGCGACGCGGATTTATGGAGTAAAGAGTCGGCCGCCCGCGCGGTGCTCGACAGCGCGGCCGGCAGCGATTCTGGCGCCGTGGGGCGGCTCTTTCCCGTGGGGGACTCCATCGGGTACGCCGTGGCGGCGCCCGTCGTGGTCAGGTCGCGCGTTCGCGGGTATGTGGTCCAGTGGCATCGTATCGCGCAGTCGGCGGACACGCGCGAGCAGAACAGTCGCTTGAGCCGCCTCATCGGCTCCGACGCGCATTTCTTCATCGGCAACACGGCGGATGACGTGTGGACCGACCTGGCGCGTCGCGTGCCGCCACCGCCGGTCGACGTCGCACACCCCGGCGGCGTGCTCCGCTACGAGCGTGCCGGAGCCGGGCCCGTGCTCGCGGGCGCCCGTTTCGTGCGGCGGACACCGTGGGTGCTGCTGGTCGAGTTCCCGCGTGACGTGGTACTGGCGCCGGCGCGGCAGTTCCTCGGTCGATTGATCCTGATCGGCGCGGCGATTCTGGGGCTCGGCTTGCTCGCCGCCTGGGGGACGAGCCGCACGCTGACCCGACCGCTGGCGCGGTTGACGCGCGCCGCCGATGTGATGGCGATGGGCGACTACGCGCAGCCGGTCGCGGCGCAGGCGCGGAGCGACGAGCTGGGCCGCTTGGCGGCTGCGTTCGACGTCATGGTGGCGCATGTGCGCGAGTCGCGGCAGCGGCTGGAGGAGCGGGTGCGGGCGCGCACCAGAGAGCTGCAGGAGCGCAACGAAGAGCTCGAGGCGTTCGCTTATTCGATTTCGCACGATCTCCGCTCGCCGCTCCGCGCCATGGAGGGGTTCAGCCAGGCGCTGATCGAGGATTACGGCGACCGCCTCGACGAGGTCGGACGCCAGCACGCCGAGCGCGTGGTGAAGGCCGCCCGGAGGATGGATCAGCTGATCGACGATCTGCTGGCGTATAGCCAGCTCACGCGAGCCGATCTCCCTCTCGCACGGATCGAGCTCCAGCGCTTGGTGCGGGCGGCGCTCGAGCAGCTCGACGGCGACGTGCGGACCCGCCAGGCGCGCATCGTCGTCGAGGGCGAGCTGCCGACGGTCGTGGGGCACGGGACGACGCTCACGCAGGTGCTCGTGAATCTGCTGGCGAACGGCATCAAGTTCGTTCCCTCGGAGCGCACGCCGGAAGTACGGCTCCGGACGGAGCCGCGCGGCGACCGCGTGCGACTCTGGATCGAGGACAATGGGATCGGTATTGCGCCGGAGCATCACGAGCGGATCTTCCGCGTGTTCGAGCGCCTGCACCCCGCGACCAACTACCCGGGCACGGGGATCGGTCTCGCCATCGTCCGCAAGGCGATGGAGCGCATGGGCGGGAGCGCGGGTGTGGAGTCCGACCTCGGTCGCGGCAGCCGCTTCTGGATAGAGTTGCCGGCCGGGGCTACATTCCCGGCGTCGTGACCACCACCCGTCTGTTTGCCGACCGCCGCCATGGCATCGACCGACGTGCCGAGCCGCGGCGCGAGCGACGCAGCACCCTGGAGCGCCGTGCCCGCCCCCAGCGGAATCCCTCCGTCGAATCTCCCGGCGAGCATCTGCGCAACGCACTCCAGATGCTCGGCGCGCTGCATTTCATCGACGAGCCGATGCTCGACGGTGTCGTGACGCGCCTGCAGCGGGCGCTCGAGCTGCTCGAACAGCACCCTTAGCCGTGTACGCGATCCGTCGAGCCACCGCCGCCGACGCGGGCGTTCTGGCGCGCCATCGGGCGGAAATGTTCCGCGACATGAGCGAGCTGCCCGACGACCTGTACGACACGCTGGTCGAGGCCGCGCGGGCGTACTTCGCCGCGGCGATCGTCGACGGTCGCTACGTCGGTTGGGTCGCGGAGCTGGACGATCCGTCGGGAGCCATCGTCGCGGGCGCAGGCCTCCAGCTGCGGGACCTCTTGCCCCGACCCGACGTCGCCCGCGAGCGGCTGGTGCGCGGGCCGCAAGCGTTGATCCTCAACGTTTTCACCGAGCGGGCATGGCGGCGCCGGGGAATCGCCGACGCGCTGATGCGAGAGCTCTTGCGGTGGTGCCGCGGCAACGGGATCGAGAGCGTCGTCTTGCACGCGTCGGGCGAGGGGCGACCGCTTTACGAGAAGCTCGGCTTCACCCCGACGAACGAGATGCGGTACGGCGGCGGCCTATGAGGCCGCCGGGCTCCGCGTGTAGGATCCGTCCGACTCGAGGCGCCACGCGCCCGGCTCGACGAGCTCGCGCTCGAGGATGCGGTCGATCCGGGCGCGGGCTGCCGCGTCGTCCACCGGTGTGATGACTTCGACGCGGCGCCGCAGGTTGCGCGGCCGCCAATCGGCCGAGCCGAGGTAATACTCCGGCGCGCCGGCGTTGGCGAAGTGATAGATCCGGGCGTGCTCGAGAAACCGGCCCAGGACGCTCACCACGCGGATCCGGCCCGAGAGCCCGGGAATGCCCGGGCGCAGCATGCAGATTCCGCGGACCACGAGATCGACGTCTACGCCGGCCTGCGAGGCGCGGTACAGCGCACCGATCACGGTGCAGTCGGCGAGTCCGTTGAGCTTCGCGCGGATGCGCCCGCCGCGGCCGGCGCGCGCGTGCTCCGTCTCGCGGGCGATGAGGGCGAGGAACCGGTCCAGCATGTCGGTCGGCGCGACCAGCAGCCGGCGAAACGCCGCCTGCGGCGGGCGCGACGAGCCGGTGAGCTCGTTGAACAACGCGTGCAGCTCTCCGGTGATCCCCTCGTCCGCCGTGAACGAGCCGACGTCGGTGTACAGTCTCGCGGTATCGGCGTTGTAGTTGCCGCTCCCCACGTGGGCGTAGCGTCGCGTGCGCCCCTCCGTCCTGCGCACGACGAGTGCGACCTTCGCATGGATCTTCAGGGTGGCGAGGCCGGTGATCACGTGGATGCCCGCCGCCTCCAGGCTCTGCGCCCAGCCGATGTTGAGCTGCTCGTCGAACCGCGCCTTGAGCTCCACGAACACCGAGACATCCTTGCCGCGGGCGGCGGCGTGGCGCAGGGCCTCGGCGATGCGCGACGGGCCCCCCGGACGGTACAGCGTGAGCTTGATCGCGGCGACGTCCGGATCGTCGGCCGCCTCGGCGATGAAGCGCTCGACGCTGGCGTTGAAGGAATCGTAGGGGTGGTGGACGAGCACATCGCCGCGGTCGAGCACGTCGAACACACAACTCTGGCCGGCGAATGGGTCGCACGATATGAACGGCGGATAGTCGAGGTCGGGGCGGGCCGCGCCGCCCGCCAGCTCGCCGAGACCGCCCAGGTCGAGCGGACCGTCCGCCTCGTACACGTCGGACGGCCCGAGCGTGCTCTGCAGGGCGCTCTCTTCGAACCGCAGCTCGCGTTGCAGCAGCTCGCGCAACAGCGGCGGCATCGTGCGCTCCACCTCGATCCGCACGACGGGCCCCCAGGGTCGCCGCCGCAGCTCTTCCGCGATGGCTTGTACGAAGCTCGCCGCGCCGAGCTCGTCGAGCTGGATGTCTCCGCTCCGGGTAACCCGGAAGGCATGCGCCTCGACCACCTCCCGGCCGGGGAACAGGGCGCCGAGGTGAGCGCGCAGCATGGACTCGAGCGGCACCACGTCGCCGGGCGCCACGACACCCAACCGGGGCACGGAGGACGGGCACTCGACCGCGGCGAAATGGACCGGGCCATCCGCCCCATCGCGCAGCATGACAGCGAGGGTCAGCCGGCGGTCGCCCAGGTGCGGGAATGGGTGGCCGGGTGCGCGGGTGAGCGCCTTGGGGGTGAGCACCGGAACGACGTCCTCGGCGAACCATCGCTCCAGCGGCGCGCGCTCGGCCGGCGCGAGCTCACCCCAGTCGCGGATCCGGGTCCCCTCCGCCGCCAACGCGTGCGCCACCGCTCGGAAGCACCGGTACTGGCGCGCCACGAGTGGCCGCAGCCGGATCGCGATCGCGTCGAGCTGCTCCGCCGGCGTCAGGCCGTCCGGTGAGCGCTCGACGATCCCCGTCGCCACTTGGTGCTTCAGCGAGCCGACGTCGACCATGAAGAACTGATCGAGGTCGACGAGCGGCGCGGCCGACCACTCCGGTACGAGCTCCGAGCGGGCGGCCACCGCCAGCGCCGACAGGGTCACGGCGTCCCGGAGCACCGGGGAGCCCACCCGCGCGACGATGTCCTGGGGGGCGAACCACTGCAGGCCGCCCGGGGGCAGGGCGGTGAGGTCGCGCCGCAGGCGCCGCACCAGCCACACTTCGATCGCGGCGCGGCGGTCGGCCGCCGGGACGACGCCGAGCAACCGCACCTCGCCTTCCACGTTCCCGAACACGCGCCGCAGCGCCCGGCGGCAGGCGTCTTCGCCGCCTCCCTCTTCAAGCGGCAGGCCCAGCGCGGCACCGCTGCGGCACAGCGCCAGGCGCCCGTGCGCGACCGCGAGCACGGCAGTCTGCCGGGCGATGGAGGGGGGCGCTGCACCCACGGTGGCGCGCTCCAACGGATCGGCCGACGCGCGGGACACGCCGTACCGTTGCTCGATCGCCCGTGCGAATCGTGCCGTCGGGATCACGCTCCACGGGCGGCGCCATGCGGCGAGCTCGTAGAACTCACACGGGCGTCCCCCCGCGCCCCCTCGCGCGGTGATGGTGTCGTACGCCAGCACGAACTGCGGCACCGCAACGACGGGGAGGCGCACGGGGCGCAGCCGCCGTTCGATCTCGAGCTCGACCTGCAGCACGAGACGGCCGGGATCGACCATCGCGCGGAGGCGGCGCGCCGGCTCCGCGTCGCCGCCCAAGATGTGACGCGGCTCGACCTCGCCCACCCGCGACTCGCACCGTGCCGCGCCCGCGACGTCGAGCGCCAGCGCGCGGCGATCGTCCACGTCGAACCGCAGCCGGCAGCTCGCACCGCGCCGGTGCAGGTCGCCGTCGGGCGTATCGAAGTACAGATCGCGGTGGAACGTGCGCCGGGCCGGCCCAGCACGGAGGGCGAGTGGTAGGGGCGCGGCGACGAGCTCAGCCAGGCGTTCGGCGCTCGGCACCTCCCACCGAATCACCTCTGGCACGTCCGCATGAATTCCTGACGTGTACGGCCCGCGTCGCCGATCGTCTTGTAGAACTCGTCGTAGTAGTCGAGCGCCTGTTTCACGCGTTTGGGCTCCAGGCCTTCCGGCTCGAGGCCGTGGTACAGCGCGTAGATCGCATCCTTCTGCGCGTTGAACCGCGCGAACTGGGCGGTCAGCTCCTCGGGCGTGAGGCACATGCCGCGGAAGGTGCGCTGGCGCACGGTCTGGATGGGGAGGCGAGCATCGGGTCGGGCGTAGGGAGTCGAGATGACCCCGGACCAGTCGAAGTCGTAGGGGACCGGGTACACGATGCCGACCGAATCCTGGGAGAGCACGATGTTGTGCAGCGCGGTCACGGCAAAGTCGGTGTTGCCGATCATGTACTGGAACACCATCGCCAGGCCGGTCTGGTCGGCGTCGAGCTCGCCCTGGGTGACCCCCTTCTGCACGAACAGCTTCGTGTGGTTGCGCCGCGCCATGCGGTCGTCATCCTCGACGAAGAACCCGTGGCGTGTCTCAGGGGGTTGCTTTCCCGTGGGGTCTACGTACGTCACCCGCGCGCGACGCACGCGGAAGCTGCGCTCGGTCAGCAGGTTGTAGGCACGGTAGATGAGGTACTCTTCGAGCAGGTAGTTCGCGTAGGCCTGTCCGCCGCGGCACTGGACGGTGAGCTTGAGGCTCGAGCTCTCGTGGGCGAAGATGGTGTGCGCCGTCTGTGCCTTGTCGAACGCGACCTTGAGCGGCGGATACTGACACAGATTAAGCCGGAAGTGGCCGCGCGTCCGGAGCTGCACGTCGAGCCTGACCGAGTCGCCCGTGGCCGCGATGTAGGAGAGGACGCCCGGCTGATCCTTCTTCTGGGTCCCTCGCTGCTTGCCGATCGCCCCAAAATCCGCCGTCAGCGTGAGCGCGAGCGGCTCCGCCGCGTCGAACAGCCGGGCACGACGCGACTCGGTCGAGTCGGGCGGCGCTTGCCGGCCAACGGATTGCGCCTCGACGTTTGGGGCCGCACGCGCTGCGACGCACATCGCCGCCAGGGCGGTGAGCGCAGCCCCACCCCCCCACCGGCGGCTCATTCGGTAAAAGCTCACCCAGCAAGTCTACGGGCCTGCATATTCCCTTCAAGGGGAGGGGGTGGTGCGCATGACGCGAATGACCGTTTTGACCCTACTAGCGGTTCTCCCGGCCGGCGGCGCCGCGCAGGGCGGCGACTGGCCTATGCCGGGCAAGGACTACGCAGCCACGCGCTTCAGCGACCTGCGCCAGGTCACGGGCGCCAATGCGGGCCGCCTGCACCCGGTATGGACCTTCTCGACCGGCGTGCTGGGCGGGCACGAGGGACAACCGCTCGTGGTGAACAACACGATGTACGTCGTCACTCCTTATCCCAACGTCCTCTACGCCTTCGATCTCACCCGGGAGGGCTATCCCCTGAAGTGGAAGTACCGTCCGTCCGTAGACCCCAACGCCACGGGCATCGCCTGTTGCGACGCGATCAACCGTGGCGCCTTCTACGCGGACGGGAAGATCGTCTACAACCTGTTGGATGGGCACACCGTGGCCGTCGCGGCCGCGACCGGTCAGGAGCTGTGGAAGACCAGGATCGCGGATCTTTCCCAGGGCGAGACCACGCCCGTCGCACCCTTCGTCGTGAAGCACCGCGTCATCGTCGGCGCGTCTGGCGGCGAGTTCGGGATCCACGGCTGGCTGAAGGGGCTCGACCTCGAGACCGGCCGGATCGTGTGGACCGCCTACAACGTCGGCCCGGACAGCGAGGTCCTGGCGCAGGCGGGGACCTTCAAGCCGTTCTACGACCGCGGCACCGAGCTGGCGCTCTCGAGCTGGCCCGCCGACGTCTGGAGGAACGGTGGCGCACCGGTGTGGGGATGGATGTCCTACGATCCCGACCTCGATCTGCTCTACTACGGGACCGGCAATCCGGCGCCGTATAACCCCGAGCAGCGCGCCGGCGACAACAAGTGGACCGCCAGCGTGCTGGCGCGCCGGCCGGAGGACGGCACGCTGGTGTGGGCATACCAGTTCACGCCGCACGACAGCTGGGACTACGACGCCGCCTCCGAGATGATCCTCGCCGACCTCGTAGTCAGTGGCCGGCCGCGGAAGGTCCTCGTCCACTTCGACAAGAACGGGTTCGCGTATACGATGGATCGCGCCACGGGCGAGGTGCTGGTGGCCCAGTCGTTCGTGGACGTCAATTGGGCGAAGCGGGTGGACGTCGCCACGGGCCGCCCGGTGGTCGATTCCACCAAGCTGACGGGCGCGTCCCGCGGGAACGTCAAGAACGTTTGCCCGTCGCTGGAAGGCGGCAAGAGCCCGGCATCGCCCGCGGCGTACTCGCCGCGCACGCGGCTCTTCTACCTCGCCACCAACAACATGTGCATGGATTACCAGGCGACCCAGGCGACCCGCATCGCCGGGACACCGTTCATCGGCGCGAACACTCCCTACCACCCGGGTCGAGGCGGGCATCTCGGGGCGTTCATCGCCTGGGATGCGGGCGCCGGAAAGAAAGTGTGGCAGACGACGGAGCCCTACCCCGTGTGGAGCGGCGCCCTTGTGACGGCGGGCGACGTCGCGTTCTACGGCACGCTCGACGGCTGGTTCAAGGCAGCCGACGCGAGGACCGGCAAGGTCCTGTGGCAGTTCAAGGTGGGCTCGGGCGTGGTGGGGAACCCGATTACCTACACGGGCGCCGACGGCAAGCAGTACGTCGCGGTGTACGCAGGGATCGGCGGCGACTGGTTTCTCCTGGCGGGGGACGTCCGGTCGGACGACCCGGCGGACGTGCGGCCGCCGGCGGACTTCATGCCGGACATCGCCCGGCACACGAGCCAGGGAGGGATCGTATGGATCTTCGCCCTCTAGGTCTGGCGCTGATGGTCTCCACCGCGTGTGGTGGACACCAGGCCGCACCGGCGACGCGACACGAGGCGCGCGTGTTCGCGGGCGGCGTTACACCTCCGGCGGGCGCCCCTCAGGCTTCCGAGAATCCCTTCCGCGGAGACCGACCGTCGGCGGCGGAGGGTGAGCGCACGTTCAGCGCGATGAACTGCGACGGCTGCCATGGTGGCGGGGCGGTGGGCTGGGTGGGCCCGAGCCTGCGCGACGGCCGCTGGCGCTACGGCGGCTCCGATGGTGAGATCTTTCGGTCGATCTATTACGGTCAACCGCACGGCATGCCGGCGTACGGCGGTCTGCTGCCGCCTGGCGCCATCTGGAAGGTCGTGACCTACCTCCAGGGGCTCGAGCCGCCCGCCAACGTGCCGACCCAGTCGTGGAAGTAACCATGCGATGGCTGAGTGGTGTCGCCGGCGCGATGCTGCTCGCGGTGGTGCTGTGGGATGCGTTCGAGACGATCATCCTGCCGCGTCGGGTGAGCGGGCGGATCCGACTCACCAAGCTGTTCTACCGATCCAGCTGGATTCCCTGGCGCGGTGCCGCGCGGCTCCTGTCGGGGCGGCGGCGCGATGCGTTCCTGTCCTTCTACGGACCGCTCTCACTGCTCTTCCTGCTCGCCCTGTGGGCGGTGGGCAGCGTGTTCTCATTCGGGCTGTTGCAGTGGGCCGCCGGCTCCGCGATGACGGTGGTGGGTGGCGGCGCGACCGGGTTCTGGTCCGACGTGTACATGAGCGGCACGACGTTCTTCACGCTCGGCCTGGGTGACGTGGTGCCGCGCACCACGATCGCGAAGGCGCTCACCGTGGTGGAGGCGGGAACCGGGTTCGCCTTTCTCGCGGCGGTCATCGGGTATTTTCCGGTGATCTATCAGGCGTTTTCACGCCGCGAGGTCGCGATCTCGCTGCTCGACGCTCGCGCGGGGTCACCGCCCAGCGCCTCGGAGCTGTTGTGGCGGCACCGCGGCGATCCCGGCACGACGGCGCTCACCGACCTGTTGCGCGACTGGGAGCGCTGGGCGGCCGATGTGCTCGAGAGCCACCTGTCGTATCCGCCGCTCGCCTACTTCCGGTCGCAGCACTACAACGAGTCGTGGCTCGCAGCGCTCACCACCATCCTCGACGCCAGCGCGGTCATCATCGTGGGCCTCGAGGGGTGGTGTGCGCGCCAGGCGGAGCTGACGTTCGCCATGGCCCGCCATGCAGTGGTGGACCTGGCGCAGGTATTCAGCACCCCGCCGCGAGGCACGGAGGAGCGTCTCTCGTCGGCCCAGCTGGCCAGGCTCCGAGAGCGCCTGGCGAGCGGGGGACTCGCCCTGCGAGCCCGGCCCGACTTCGAGCCGCGGCTCACCGAGTTGCGCCGCATGTACGAGCCGTACGTCGAAGCGCTGGCGCACCATCTCGCGGTCCCGCTGCCGCCCTGGGTGCGCGAGGCGGCGCGCCCTGACAACTGGCAGACGAGTGCCTGGGACCGGGTGGTCAAGTTGCCGGCCCGGGGGGCGGTAGCGGAAGATGATCACTTCTAAGGGTCGCGGCTGAAGCCGCGGCTCGGCGTTTACCGCTCAAGCGGCAATACCACGCCCGTTTACGGGCACATGCCGAGCCGCGAGTTCACTCGCGTACCCCTACGGCGGCGTGCTGCCGATCCGCACCCCGACCTCGTCGAGGTGGTCCAGGAGATCGGCGGGATCCTGATATACCCGGTATGCCCCGGCGCGCTCGAGCTCTTCTTCTCCGTAGCCACCCGACAGGAGTCCCACGCCGAGCGCACGGGCACGGCGCGCCGCGAGCAGGTCCCACACGCTGTCCCCAACCACCACCGACTCGTCGATCGGTACGCCCAGCCGCTCGGCGCCCGCGAGGAACAGGTCGGGGTCGGGCTTGGCATGCTCTACTTGGTCGCGGGTCACGATCGGCACGCCGGCGGGGATGCCGAGCATGTCGAGGTTGGGCTTGGCGCTCTCCATCCGCCCACTGGTGCCGATCGCCCACGGGACGCCCGCCTTCGTCAGGTAGGCGAGCAGCTCGCGCGCTCCGGGAAGGGGACGCACCTGCGACACCTGGCGCGCGTAGGCTTCGGCATGCACGCGCCGGATCTTTGAGGCCTGCTCGGGCTTGAGTTCGCGGCCGGTCTCGCGGAACAGCGCGTTGACGAACAGGCCGCCGCTCATGCCGATGCGACGGTGGATGCGCCACACCGAGAGCTCGATACCGACGCTCTCGAGGGCTTCGCGCCAGGCGAGCACATGCTGGTACACGCTGTCCACGAGCGTGCCGTCGAGATCGAACAGGAAAGCGGGGCCGGAGGGCATGCGTCCAGAAAATGTAATTGAGGGTCCTGCGATCCGATGGCCCGCGGCTGAAGCCGCGACTCGGCATTACCGCTGAAGCGGCAGGGGCGCCCGTTTACGGGCAATGCCGAGCCGCGGGTTCACCCGCGGATGCGCGCGGAGCTACTTCAATAACATGTCGTGTGGTCTGGCCTGCCCCGTCGGGAAATGCTCGAAGTCCACGTCGAACTTGGTGTCGAGCGTCATCCCGGTCGGGCCTAAGTTCACGAGCCGCACCCGGTAGGGAACCTTCCCGTCCAGGTTCGAGAGCAGCGAATTGCTCACGTACAGCCGCTTGTTGTCGGGCGTGAGCTTCATCATTTGCGCCTGCGGAATGGCTACCGTGCTCACGAGCTTGGGCTGCATCGGATCGGCGACGTCGTACTGCTGCACCGCTCCGCCGCCGAACAGCGACACGAACAGGAACTTGTTGTCGTACGAGATCCGCATGTCCGCCGGCAGCGAGCCGTCGGGCAGCTTGATCACGCGGTGGAACGCGAGCTTGCCGTCGGGCCCGACTTGCCAATGCCACACGCTGTTGCCGAACGCACAGTTGATGAATCCCCCGCGCGCTGCCGCGCCGTGCAGCCAGCGGACCTCGAGCGGCGACTTGTCGAGGTGCTCGACCTGGAGGACCTTGCCGGTCTTCCAATCCCACGCCACGACCTCGTCACCCACCTGGTCCATCGGCGTGTTGCCGGCCTTGACGGCGTGGGGATGTGCCCAGCTCGACGTGACGATCAGGTTCAGGTCCGGCTTGATCCCGACGTCGTACATGTAGTCGGGCGCGGGGAGCGCCTGCTGGAACGTGCCGTCGTTGTCGAGCTTCACCAGCGCACCCGGCTTGCCGCCCTCCTTCGAGCCGAGCATTGCGATCATCACGCCCCCCGGCACGGCATAGAAGGTGTGCGGCCCCGAATAGCCCGTGCTGGCGGCGAGGTCGGGGACGGTCTTGATGAGCTTCGGATGCTTGGGGTCGGTGGCGACGTCGTAGATGAACAGGCGGTTCGAGAACAGCCCACCCGCGAAAATCCGATCGGCGTTGGCGGTGTAGCCGAAGTGGTGCGCTTCGTTCCCGGGCGACCCGGTCGGCGCCGTGGCGATGACCTTGCCGTAACTCGGCGACGCGGGATCGGCGTCGAGCACCGACAGGAAGTCGGGGTCCTTCTGATCGGCGTCGCTGGTCCAGACGTACAGCACGGACTCGTGCTGGCCCGCGGGCAGGCCCCGGACGAATACCGACTCGTCCGCGGGGCCGCTCGGCGCGGGCGCGATGACCATCCCCACGGGCAGGACGGCGAACAGCAACAGCAGGGCGGTGCGGTTCACAATGGTACCTCACATAAGGGTTGGTCCCAGCGAAGCTACCCTCGGGCCATCAAGGTGCAAGGCAAGTTGCAGCCGCCCGTCCCGCGGGCATATTCCCCCCCTCTCCCGATCGAGAGCCCGGATCATGAAGCGCTCCATTACGCTCGAGGTCAACGGCGCCGCGCGGATCGCCGAAGTGGAGCCGCGGGCGCTGCTCGCCTACGTGCTACGCGACCAGCTGGACCTCACCGGCACCCACATCGGCTGCGACACGAGCCAGTGCGGCGCCTGCACGGTCCATATCGACGGACGCGCGGTAAAGAGCTGCACCGTGCTCGCAGTGCAAGCGGAAGGGCACGCGATCACCACCATCGAGGGACTCGCCTCAAATGGCGGGCTTCACCCCTTGCAGCAGGCGTTTTGGGAGAAGCACGGGCTGCAGTGCGGCTTCTGCACTCCCGGCGTGATCATGACGGCGGCAGATTTGCTCGCCGCGAAGCCCAAGCCGAGCGAGGCCGAGATCCGCCACGCGCTCGACGGCAATTTGTGCCGCTGCACGGGCTATCAAAACATCGTCGCCGCGATCCAGGCCGCGGCCGGCGCGCGTTAGAAGGGAGCCCGACATGGCGACGCTCTTCGGCTCCGGTATCAAACGTCGGGAGGACCCGCGGCTCATCACCGGCAAGGCGACCTACACCGACGATGTGAAGCTGCCCGGCCTCCTGTACGCCGCGGTGCTGCGCAGCACCTACGCCCACGCGAAACTCAGGAAGGTCGACGTCGCGAAGGCGAAGAAAGCCCCCGGCGTCGTGGCGGTCTACACGGGCGCCGACGTGAAGGGCAAGCTGAACACCGTCCCCTGCGCCTGGAATGTGCCCAATTGTGACCTGAAGGTCCCGCCGCACCCCCCTCTCGCCGTCGATACAGTCCGGTATGTAGGCGATGGGATCGCCATGGTCGTGGCTGAGTCACGCGCCGCGGCGCGGGACGCGCTCGACCTGATCGACGTGGATTACGACGCCCTCGACGCGGTGGTCGATCCCGAAAAGGCCACGCAGAGGGGGGCGCCTGAGCTCCACAAAGAGGTCCCCGGCAACGTCGCGTTCACGTGGAAGGTGGCGGGGGGCGACGCCGCCAAGGCGTTCGCGGATGCGCCCGTTACGGTGGAGCAGCGCATCCTGCAGAATCGCTTGCTGCCCACCGCCATGGAGCCGCGCGCGGCGTGCGCGAGCTACAACCCCGGCACCGGTCAGCTCACCTGCTGGGTGACGAGCCAGAACCCGCACATCCACCGCTTCCTCTTGTCCGTGATGACGAAACTGCCCGAGCACAGGATCCGCGTGATCGCGCCCGAGGTGGGCGGCGGGTTCGGGAGCAAGATCCCGGGCTACCCTGACGAGGCACTGGTGAGCTTCGCGTCGATGGAGCTGGGGCGCCCGGTGAAATGGACCGAGGACCGCTCCGAGAACTACAAGGTGACCATCCACGGCCGCGATCACGTCGAGTACGTGGCGATGTGCGGCACGAAGGACGGCAAGATCACGGGGCTGCGCACCAAGGTGTACGCCGGGCTCGGCGGCTACGCCTCTACGGCGGCGCCGGGCGTCCCCACGATCCTGCATGGCCTGATGTACTCCGGGCCGTACACCATCCCCAACATCGAGGGGACGATCTACGGCGTGTACACGACCACCACACCGGTGGACGCGTACCGTGGCGCCGGCCGCCCCGAGGCGACGTTCCTGCTGGAGCGGATGATCGATCTGTACGCGCGAAAGATCGGGATGGACCCGGTCGAGGTGCGGCGCAAGAACCTGATCCCCAAGGACAGGTTCCCGTACACCGTGGCCACGGGGATCATCTACGACTCGGGGAACTATCAGGGCGCGCTCGACAAGGCGCTCCAGATGTTCGACTACAAGAAGTTCCGCGCCGACCAGGCCAAAGGGCGCAAAGACGGTCACTACCTGGGCGTCGGCGTCACGACCTACTGCGAGATCTGCGGCCTCGGCCCCTCACAGGTGGCCGGAGCCGTCGGGTTCGGCGGGGGGCTGTACGACTCGGCGATCGTGCGCGTCTATCCCACCGGCGTCGTCCGCGCCTATATCGGCGCCAAACCGCACGGCCAGGGGGAGGAGACGACCTTCGCGCAGATCGTGGCCGACGAATTCGGCATCCCGGTCGAGAACGTAGAGGTCGTGTCCGGCGACACCGAAGCGACCCCCCAAGGCTGGGGGACGTACGGGAGTCGGACCACCGCGGTGTGCGGCAGCGCCGTGAAGGTGGCGGCGCAGCGGGTGAAGGACAAGGCGAAGAAGATCGCCGCCCACCTGCTCGAGGCGAACGAGGCCGACCTCGAGTGGCAGGACGGGAAGTTCGCGGTCAAGGGCTCGCCCGATAAGGGAAAGAGCTTCGGCGAGCTCGCCCTCATGGCGAACGTCGCCTGGAACATGCCGCCCGGCGTCGAGCCGGGGCTCGAGGCGACTGCATTCTTCGATCCGTCGAACTTCGTGTACCCGTTCGGTACCCACATCTGCACCGTCGAAGTGGATGTCGAGACCGGCGAGGTGAAGATTCTCCGCTACATCGCGGTGGACGACTGCGGGCCCCAGATCAACCCGATGATCGTGGACGGCCAGGTGCACGGCGGCGTGATCCAGGGGATCGGCGAGGCGCTGCAGGAGATGGCCGTGTACGACGAGGACGGGCAGCTCCTCACCGGTACGATGATGGACTACGCGGTGCCGAAGGCATCGCAGATGCCGACGGTCGAGACGGCCCACACCGTCACCCCGTCTCCGGTGAACCCGCTCGGCGTCAAAGGCGTGGGGGAGACCGGGACGATCGCTTCGGTACCCACGCTGGTGAACGCTGTGTGCGACGCGCTGGCGCCGCTCGGCGTCATCCACATCGACAAGCCGCTCACGCCGGCCCGCGTGTGGGCCGCGATCCAGCAAGCAAGAGGAGGCGCCAAGTGATCCCGACCTCCTTCGAATACGTGCGCGCCAAGACCTTGAAGGACGCGCTCAAGGCCATCGGGAAGAACACCAAGGCCATCGCCGGCGGGCACAGCCTGCTGCCGCTCCTCAAGTTCCGGCTGGCGCAGCCGGAGACGCTCGTGGACATCGGCCAGCTGCGGGAGCTCAAGGGCATCAAGCAGGCGGGCGGCGGCATGAAGATCGGTGCTGCAACGACCTATCGCGAGCTACTCGAATCCAAAGACCTCAGGGCGCTGTACCCGCTCATCGCTGAAGTCACCGAGCATATCGGTGATCTCCAGGTACGGAACGCCGGAACCATCGGGGGTGGTTTGGCCCACGCCGACCCGGCGGCCGACATGCCGCCGGTGATGCTGGTGCTGGACGCGACCTTTGTATTGCAGTCGAAGGGCGGGAAACGCTCGGTCGCCGCACGGAAGTTCTTCAAGGGGCCGTTCACGACCGCCTTGAAGCCCAATGAGCTGCTCACCGAGATCCAGCTGCCCGCGCCGCCCAAGGGTGCGGGGATGGCGTACGCGAGCTTCGAGCAGGCGGCGTCGGGATACGCGTTGGCGGGAGCCGCCGCGTCGATCGCGATCGCCAAGGGGATGATCACCCGCGCCGAGCTCGCGTTCACCGGGCTCGCGGACACGCCGTTCCTGGCGCCGGCGGCGGCGCAGCTCGAGGGGACGTCCGGCGACGAGCTGATTTCGCAAGTGGCCGCGGCCGCGGTGGCCGGCGTCGAAGCGAACGACGACATCCATGCGGGTCCCGAGTACCGCACGCACCTCGCGACCGTCGCGGCGCGGCGAGCGCTCCGGCAAGCCCTCGAGCGGGCCAGGTAGTGCGACTCGATTTTTCCGGCGCGCCCGAGATCGCCGCGCCCCCCGACGAAGTGTGGAAGCGGCTGCTGGATCACGAGTTCGTGGCGTCGGTGGCACCGGGCGTCGAGTCGGTGGAGCCGATCGACGACCGGCACTTCAAGGTGATTTCGGGGTTCGGCGTGGGTGCCGTGAAGGTCAGGTTTCAGCTCGACGTCGAGTTGTCGGACGTGAAGCCGCCCAAGAGCCTCAAGATGTCGGCCCACGGCAAGGCGCCTGGTTCGGGCGTCGAGGTGAGGACCACGCTCGAGATCGAGCCCATCCCCCCGAACCGGTCTCGCCTCAAGTGGAGCGCCAGCTCGGAGGTCCGCGGCACGGTGGCGAGCGTGGGGGCCCGGCTGTTGAAAGGCACCGCCAAGAGGCTCACGGAGAGCTTCTGGGACAAGTTCGCGGCGCGCGTCGGGGAACGCTCCAAGTAGATTGCAGGTGATGGGCGCGCGCACGCTGGAATCCATCGATTCCGTCCAAGCTGCCTTCGCGGCCGAGCGGTACGTCGCCGACCGCGACCTCGCCACGGCGGTGTTTCTCTCCCTCACGCTCGATCGCCCGCTGCTCATCGAGGGCGAAGCCGGCGTGGGAAAGACCGAAGTCGGCCGCACCCTCGCCGGCGTTCTCAAGACGGAGCTGATCCGGCTGCAGTGCTATGAGGGACTGGACGTCAACACGGCCGTCTACGAGTGGGACTATCCCCGTCAGATGCTCGAGATCCGGCTGCTCGAGGCGCGTGGCGAGGCGAAGCAGGCGGTGACGAAGGACATCTTCTCCGAGGAATTCCTCATCCGGCGCCCGCTGCTCCGGGCACTCGAGAACTCCCGTCCCGAGCCCCCGGTCCTCCTGATCGACGAGGTCGATCGTGCCGACGAGGAGTTCGAGGCGTACCTGCTCGAGGTGCTCGCCGACTTCGCGATCACCATCCCCGAGATCGGCACGATCAAGGCCCCCCCCGGGCGGCCGCCGCACGTGATCATCACCAGCAACCGGACCCGCGAAGTGCACGACGCGCTCAAGCGACGCTGCCTGTACCACTGGATCGACTATCCCACCGCCGAGCGGGAGCTTGCGATTCTCGGGGCCCGTCGACCGGAGCTGCCGCAGGCGCTCTCTACCGAAGTCGTGGCGTTCGTGCAGCGTCTGCGTGCGGCCGATCTCACCAAGGTCCCGGGAATCGCGGAGACGATCGACTGGGCGGCGGCGCTGGAAGCGCTCGGCGCGAAGCGGCTCGAACCAGAGCAGGTCGACCAGACCCTGGGGGCGTTGCTCAAGTACCAGGAGGACGTGGCCGCATTGCGTGGGAGCGGAGCAGCGAAGCTGCTTGACGAGGTCCGGGCGGTGAAGCCATGACTACGGGCAACGCTGTTTCCGGCAACCTTCTTGTCGGTAACGTCGTCTTGTTCGGCCGCATGTTGCGCCGCGCCGGCCTGTCGGTCGACGCCGACCAGACCCGCCGCTTCGCCGACGTGCTGGCGCTGCTGGGCTTCGACCACCGGGGCGACGTCAAAGCGGCAGGGCGGGCGGTATTCGTGCGGCGGCGCGACGAGCGCGCGGTGTACGACGCGGCGTTCGATATCTTCTGGCGTCCGAGCACCGCTCGGGGCGCCGTCTCGAGCGCGCTGCCGCGGCTGCGCCAGAAGGAGCGTTCCCCAACGGACATCGCCTTCGGCCCCGACGCGCACCCTGAGAGGGACGTCACCGACGCCGTCGATGACACGGCGCATGTGGGAGCGAGCGTGCACGAAGCGCTGCGCACGGCGGACTTCGCCGAGCTCACTCCGGCCGAGGCGCGCGACGCGGCGGCGATGCTCGCGGCGCTGCGCCCCCGCCTGCCGCTCCGGCCATCGCGCCGCCGGCGGCCGGGTCGCCGGGGCAATCGCCTTGCGGCGCGCCTCATGCTTCGGAGCTCGCTGGGCGCGGGCGGTGAGCCCGTCGCGTGGCGCTGGTGGCAACGCCGCACTCGGCCACGTCCCATCGCTTTGGTCTGCGACATTTCCGGCTCGATGGAGCGGTATAGCCGCTTCCTGCTGCGCTTCGCGCACGCCCTGGCGAGCTCCGGCGCGCCGGTGGAGGTCTTCGTCTTCGGGACACGATTGACGCGCATCACGCGTGAGCTCCGCGTGCGCGATCCCGACGCGGCACTCGAGCGCGTGGCGGGGAAGGTCGTGGACTGGAGCGGGGGGACGCGTATCGGTGCGAGCCTGCACGAGCTCAACCGCCGCTGGGTGCGGCGCACGATCCGCAGTGGAGCCGTGGTGATCATCGTGTCCGATGGCTGGGAGCGCGACGATCCGGCGCAGCTCGCGCGCGAGATGGCGACACTGCGGCGCTCGTGTCGCCGGCTGATCTGGCTCGATCCGCTCGCCGGCCGGCCCGGGTTCGAGCCGAGCACGCAGGGACTGGTGGCCGCGCTGCCGTATGTGGACGAGTTTGTCGCGTGCGCTAATATCGCGTCGCTCGCGCATCTCGCGGAGAGGCTGCATGAAGCAGTGGCTTGAAACGAGAGAAGTCCTGGACTTCCTGGCCCGCGTGCGGGCGGAGGGGAAGCGGGCCGCGCTCGCTACCGTCGTCCGCGTACGCGGCTCGGCGTATCGCCACGAGGGGGCGAAACTCGCGGTCGCCGAGGATGGCAGCACGGCCGGCAACGTCAGCGGCGGCTGCCTGGAGCAGGATGTGCGCGAGGTGGCGCTGCAGGTGATCCGCAACGGGGAGCCCGAGCTCCGCAGCTATTGCTCGAGCGCCGACGAGATCGCGGCATGGGATCTCGGGGTCGGATGCGAAGGACAAGTCGACGTTTTGGTCGAGCGAGCCGATGTCCGTTCGCGGGAGAGGGAGCTGCTCGACGGCCGAGTCTCGTTCGCGGTCTGCACCCTGCTCCCTGGGAGCGGGGAGCGGGGAGCGGGGAGCCGGTTGATCGTGACCGGCGACCGCGTGGACGGCGATCTCGGCGCGAAAGAACTGACTACCCGCGCGACGATGCGAGCGCGCGAGCGGCTCGACACCGGGGAGTCCGGCATCGACGAGATCGCAGGCCGGTCGGTGTTCTTCGATGTGCTGGTGCCTCCACCCCAGCTGGTGGTTCTGGGTGCGGGGGACGATGCCCGGCCGCTGGTGCGGTTCGCTGCCGATGTCGGCTTCCGCGTGGCGGTGGTCGATCGGCGGCCGGGTTATCTCACGGCCGACCGGTTCGGAGCGGCGGCGGCGCTCGTGCAGAGCGCGGGCGACGAGCTGGAGCGTGCGCTGCCGCTCGACGCCGAGTGTTACGCCGTCGTGATGAACCACAACTTCGCGGACGATCAGGCGTACGTGCGCGCACTCTTGAAGACGCCGGTCGCCTACGTCGGGATTCTGGGCCCGCGCCAGCGCACCGAGCGCATCCTCCGGAACCTGGGCGCCGAGGGGTCGCTGGACGAGGGGCGGGTGTACGGGCCTGTGGGGTTGGACATCGGGACCGATGGCGCGGAGCAGGTGGCGCTGGCGGTGATCGCCGAGATCCTCGCGGTGCGCTCCGGTCGGCGGGCCCGGTCGCTCAGGGAGCGCCAGGCGGCGATCCATGCCCCAACCGACTGACTAGATGTCAATTGCACATTCACAGTTCCTACGATCGCGTGCCGCCCAAGAGTCGCGGCTGAAGCCGCGGCTCGGCACTACCGCTGAAGCGGAGACAGCGCGCCCGTTTACGGGCAAGTGCCGAGCCGCGAGTTCACTCGCGCACTTCCACGTCCGTGCCCACGACACCTAAACCGACCCACCTGAGGGTCGCCGGGGTGATCCTGGCGGCGGGCGCGTCGCGCCGCATGGGGAAGAACAAGATGCTGCTCGAGCTCGAGGGGGAATCGTTGATCCGCCGAGCCGCGAAGCGCGCCCTCGGGGCGGGGCTCTCGCCGGTGGTGGTCGTGATCGGCCATGAGGCCGATCGTTTGCGCGCCGAGCTGAAGGGCCTCCCGCTCGAATTCGCGGTCAATCCCGATTACACCGGTCCCACGAGCGGTTCATTGCACCGAGGCTTGAATGTGCTCGGTGTGGATGTCGAGGCCGTCGTCGTGATGCTGGGCGACATGGTGCGGGTGACGGCGGAGACGCTGGCGATGCTGGTGGCGGCGGCGCGCGGGACCGAGGCGCCGCTGGTCGTGTCACGCTACGGCGACGTCACGGCACCGCCGCTGCTGTTTCGTCGAGCGCTGTTCGGCGAGCTGCTCGCATGGACGGGGGAGGGGTGCGGCAAGGCGGTGGTGCAGGCGCACAAGCACGAAGCGATGTACGTGGACCGGCCGGTGACGTTGCTCACAGACGTGGACACACCCGAGGACTTCGCGGCCGCCATTGCCGCCGGGCGTCCCGTGGGCTAGTGTAAGGTGTGCGGTTTGTGCAGCTTTATGCCGGCGCCTGTGCGTGGTGGCCGTGGTTCGAGACGTTGCAGCGGTTGGGGGCCATCATATGAACATCGAGTCCGGCGACTTTCCGAGTCTGCTACGCGCCCATGTAGAGCTGCAAGGCGCGAGTCTCACCTCCGAAGAGCTGTCCCACGTGGGAGAGTGCTACCCACGGTGCCGCGGGAAAGACCTGTGGGACGTGCGGGAATACGCCAGCGGCACTCCTTTCGGTGCCCGTGAATATCGAGTGGTGCGTGGGAGCAGCACCCAGGACGTATACCGCAGCACCCAGCGGGGCCACGCGAGTGCCGTGCGATCGGCGCTGAACGAGCTCGAGTCGGAGAATGGCCGGGCGGAGAGGCCGGGTCAAAACAGCTCCAGCTGATCCCCCACCAGAGTTCTTAGCTTCTCCAGCAGCTTCACCATCGCCCACGTGTCCCGCTCGCAGTAGCGGAGCAACGCCTCCCGCAGCGCGGCCCGCTCCCCGGGGGGCATCTCGGCGCCCTGGAACATCAGCCGCTGCAGCTCCACCGTCGCCACTTCGCCGTCCTGCACCTTCAGATCCGAATAAGACAGTCCCGGCACCAGCGCCGGCAGCGTCTTCTTGATGCTGAACCCACCCCCGAAGTCCGGGTGGTACACATGCCGCCGAATCAGCGGCAACAGGTCCACCAGGCGCTTCTCGATCCGCTCGAGCTCCTTCGCCAGCTGCGGCACCCCCTCCCGCAGCCGCTTGATGCACTCGCGCTCGAACGGTGCATGATACGCCACGACCCTGCGCGCCCCGGTGCACGCCGCGACCAGCGCCTCTGCCAGCGCGGGCCGCGGATCCTCCGGCCCGTCAGCGATCCACTGATGGTGCACCAGACCACGACCCCGCTCCTCCATATGCACGCTGAACTGCACCGGCACCTGCTGCCACGGCCGGCACCCCGGCCAGCGCGGGATCGCCAGGCTCACCGTCTCGAAATCGAGAAACGCGAGCGGCGAGGTGAACGGGGCGAGCGCCTTCGTGAGCGTGGGCTCCAGTACCATGCGCCCGCTCTGCACCGCCTTCACCTGGCGCGCGTGGATCACCGACAGCTCCAGGTCCGACGGGAGATCGTAGATCGTCGCATAGCCGTCGGCCTCGAGCTCGAGCGCGCGCTTGCGCTCGATGCGGTACAGCTTGCTCACGTGGTGGTCGGGGAGCCTGGGCCAGCAGCGCTCGATGAACGGGCAATCATACGGGTTGGTGCAGTGCTCCCCAATGGGAACATCAGGGAGCGGTCCCTCGAGCATCCGCCGCTGCGCCGCGAGCTCGTCCGGCACGCCGATCAGCGCGGCCTCGACCAGAGCGGTCACGTCCTCGCGTATGAAGAGATTGGACAGGTCCGGGAAACGGCATTCCCGGTTGAGATGCATCACCTCGGCGCGCTCCACTTGGAGGCCCGAGCTCCGCAGCACGTGCACCTGCACCGCCGCATCGGGAAGGTGCTCCGGCTTGCGGCTGTTCGATGCCTTCACCTCGACCACCGTGTGGCCCCGGGACGTCCGCTCGAGAATGTCGACCCCCACGTAGGTCCCGTCCGCTAAAAACCAGGCCTCGTAGATCGCCGGCGGCTCGCGCTTCAGAGCCTCGCGCGTGGCGGTCACCTTGTTGTCGTACTGATAGGGCGGAAGGTCGATCAGCTCGCCCCCGGGGACGTAGCCCCGCGCGCGCTCACCCACTTCCCGCCCTTGCGCGAACAGGTTCTCTTGCCCCGGCGTCCGGGACAGCTCCGGCGCCTCGGGCTCGTGTACCCGCCACCACAGCTGCTTGTGACACTGGAGGCCGGAGAGATAGCGCGACTTGGAGAGGCGCGGGGACTCAGACGGCATACTCGAACACTAACCGATAACTCGCTACCGGACGCCTACTTCCCGTTTCGTGTCACGCCGACCCGCTTGACGCCGGGCCGGGTCGCTCCCTATAGAGGAGCTCGGGACCCGCGGAGGAACGATGTCGCTACGTGTAGTGCTGGCCGACGACCACGTCGTGCTGCGGCAGGGCGTGCGCGCCCTGCTCGAGCGGCACGGCCTCGAGGTGGTCGCCGAGGCGTCCGACGGCAGGGCGGCGGTCGAGCTGGCACGCCAGCATGAGCCGGACGTCGCGGTGCTCGACATCATGATGCCGCTCCTGAACGGCATCGATGCCGCGCGCCAGATCGTCGAGGCGTGCCCTGAAACCCAGGTCGTGATGCTCACGGCCCTGGAGCAGGAGCGCCTGGTGACGGACGCGGTCCAGGCGGGGGTGCGGGGGTTCGTGCTCAAGACCCAGGCGGGAGAGGACCTCGCCCAAGCCATCCAGCAGGTGTCGCGCGGCGGTTTCTACGTGGGGGCGGGCGTCTCTCAGGCCGTGGTGGATGCCTGCCGGGCCGCTGCGGCCGAGGACCGGAGCCGGCTGACCTCGCGTGAGCGCCAGGTCGCGCAGCTCGTGGCCGAAGGCAAGTCGACCAAGCAGGTCGCTGCGCTGCTCGCGATCACCCCCAAAACCGCCGAGTTTCACCGCGCGCGCGTCATGAAGAAGTTGAACGTCCACGACGTCGCCGGTCTGGTCCGCTACGCCATCCGGGAAGGCTTGATCACGCCCTGACCCGGGTGTTCTCCCGGTGCCATCTAGGGTTTTGCCGGGTTCTCCCCACCAGCGCCGTCGCCACATTCAGCATACCATGCCTCCTCGGACGCCCTTCGCCCGCTCGCCCGTCGCGCTCCTCGCCACCACGGGGACATGGCTCAACCAGGCGCTCGAGAGCATGCTCGAGCCGCTGGGATATCGGGTTCTGTCCGTGGCGACCGGACGCGAGCTGTTGGACCGGGCGCCCACGGCGCGGCCTGATGTCATCCTCATGGACGCGAACCTCCAAGACCTGGACAGCATCACGGTGTGCCGCACCCTCCGCCAGCATCGGGCCGTCTCCTGGCATACCCCCATTTTCATGATTACGTCGACGCCGGCGACCAAGCAGCAACGGCTCGCCGCACTCGAGGCCGGAGCGTGGGACTACCTGAGCCTGGTGATCAACTCGGACGAGCTGGCCCTGAAGCTCGACGCGTTCGTGCGTGTCAAGCTCGAGACCGATCGCGCCCTGGAGGAGGCTGCGGTGGAACCGGCGAGCGGGCTGTACACCATGCGCGGGCTCGAGCGGCGCGCCCGTGAGCTCGTGTCCGACGCGTTCCGCCGTCACGCGCCGCTCGCCTGCCTGGCGCTCGCGGTCGAGCTGGAGCCGCAGAGCGCCCGTCCCGCCCCGGTGGCGGCACCACCGGTGGCGGTCGCGTACGCCGGGCAGATCCTCCAGGCGCGCGGTCGCACGTCCGACGCGATCGGCCGGCTCGGCCGGAACGAGTTCGGAGTGCTCGCTCCCTCGACCGCGCCCGATGGGGCGGTGAAAATGGCCCAACGCCTCACGCAGGCGCTCGAAACCGCGGGCCCGAGACCAGCGGGCCTACCGCCCTTGCTGGTTCGGGCCGGGTACGAGGCGGTCGCAGACCTGCACGCGACGCCGCTCGCTCCCGACCGCCTGCTGGAGCACGCCGGCGCCGCACTGATCCAGGCGCGGACCGCTGGAAACGGCGAGCGGATCCGCGCCTACCAGGATTAGATTACCCGCTCCATGACCAGGTTGCCGTAAAGTGTCTCCGGCGGTCGCGATCGCGATCGTCGTCCTCGTCGTGCTGCTGGCGCTGTTGCTCCTGCGGGGCAGCGCGGACCAGACACGCGC
>WNFY01000366.1_pt1 | contig 38944 bp, 37 predicted proteins | sample 5400091 | NCBI WGS metagenome assembly WNFY01 (sample SAMN13153364, study PRJNA577476) | soil metagenome | isolation source: 60 cm soil or saprolite under grassland replicate 1 | place: USA:California | collected 2016-06-15 | reverse complement strand
TGAGCTGACGGCGCGGCAACGCCGCTACGCTGCGCGGCTGATCGAGGAACGCGTCCGCACGCGCCGTCCGCTCGCCTACCTACTCAAGGAAGCGTGGCTGGGGGAGCATCGGTTCTACGTGGACGGGCGCGTCATCGTGCCGCGCTCTTTCATCGCCGAGCTGCTTCGAGATCGGCTCTCACCCTGGCTCACGCGCTCGCGGGAAGTGCGCCGGGCGCTCGACCTGTGCACCGGCTCGGGCTGCCTGGCCGTATTGCTCGCATTGGCCTTTCCGCACGCTACGGTTGACGCAACCGATGTTTCGCGAGCGGCGCTCGCCGTCGCGCGCCGGAACCTGCGGGCCTACCGTCTGGGCCGGCGCGTCAGACTTTCGCGGGGAGATTTGTTCGCCGGCCTGAAACCGGAGCGATACGACCTCATCGCCGCCAATCCCCCCTATGTCGCGGCCACGACGATGCGGGGCCTCCCGCCCGAATATCGGCATGAACCCCGGCTTGCGCTCGACGGCGGGCGGGACGGTTTGGAATTCACCCGCAGGATCCTGCTGGCGGCAAGCAATTTTCTGCGGCCGCGAGGACTGCTCGTGGTGGAGGTCGGCCACAATCGCGGCAAGCTGGAGCGGGCGTTTCCGCGCCTTCCGTTCATCTGGCCTGAGACCAGCGCCGGTTACGATTGCGTATTTGTCTTGAGCCGCGAAGATCTGCCGGGATCGGCTTTACAATAACCGGTCCATGGCGATTGACAGACTGAACTACAGCGCTGGAGACGCGTCATCGCGGAGGCCAAGATCCGTGCGGACTGAGGAAGGAAGCCCATGAACGATCCCGCTCCCATCAAGATCTGGAACGACTACGACCGCCCGCACCAAGACTTGCGGGAATTTCTTTCCCGCATCGAACGCGCGGGCGAGCTGCTAAAAATTCCGGGTGCAAACTGGAACCTGGAAATGGGCACGCTCGCCGAATCCGTGAATGAGCGTCCCTATGCCCCGGCAGTGCTGTTCGAGGATGTCCCCGGATATCCGCAAGGTTTTCGCGTGCTGTCCGGGTCGACCAACTCCATGAGGCGCCTTGCGGTCACGCTGGGCTTTCCGGTTCCGGCTCATCCTCTCGACGTGGTCCGCGCGTACCGCGATCGCATGAAAAGCCACCGCGCCGTTCCGCCTCGCGTCGTAAAACACGGGCCGGTGCTCGAAAACGTCCTGCGCGACGACGCAGTCGACGTCCTCAAGTTTCCGGTCCCGTTCCTGCACGAGTTGGACGGCGGCCGCTACATCGGCACCGACGACCTCGTAATCATGCGCGACCCGGAGGAAAACTGGGTCAACTGCGGCACCTACCGGGTGATGGTGCACGACGCGAAGCGCGTCGGCGTCTGGATGTCACCGGGCAAGCACGGCCGCCAGATCCGCGAGAAGTATTTCAAGCAGGGAAAGCCTTGCCCGGTGCTCGTGTCCTGCGGTCACGATCCCTTGCTCTTTCTCGCCGGCGGCAACGAGCTGCGTTTCGGGCTTTCCGAATACGATTACGCGGGCGGACACCGCGGCGAACCGTTCGACGTGGTCGAGAGCGAACTCCACCGTCTGCTCATGCCCGCCCACGCGGAAATCGTCCTCGAGGGCGAGATGCTCCCGGGCGACGTCGCGCCCGAGGGACCGTTCGGTGAGTTCACCGGCTACTACGCCGGCGGCAAGAGCGAACAGCCGGTGATCCGCGTGCAGCGCATCTATCACCGCAACGACCCGATCCTGACCATGGCCACGCCGATGCGCCCGCCGTCGGATTTCTCCTACAGCAAATGCGTGATGAAGGCCGGGATGATCTGGGACGAGGTCGAGCGCGCGGGGTTGAGCGGGGTGAAGGGCGTCTGGTGCCATGAAGCGGGCGGCGCACGCATGTTCAACGTCATCGCCATCAAGCAGGCCTACGCCGGGCATGCCAAGCAGGCCGCATTGGCTGCGGCGAGCTGCCAGTCGGGTTCCTATCTCGGCCGGTTCGTGGTCGCGGTCGACGACGACATCGACCCTACCGATCTGTTCGAAGTGCTCTGGGCGATGTGCACACGCTGCGATCCCGCGGAGGACATCGATATTCTCCGCAAGATGTGGAGCGGCCCTCTGGATCCACGCATTCCGCGCGGCACGACCTGGAACTCGCGCGCCGTGATCGACGCGTGCCGGCCCTTCGAAATGTTGAAAGACTTTCCTCCGGTGGCACGCGCGAGCCGCGAGCTGCGGCGAGAGGTCGAGGCGAAGTTCCGCGAGATCCTGTCGAAACTCTAGGAACTCGCAATCGCGAGGGCCGTCTCTACGGTATAATTCAGCCCGCTGATCGACGGTGGCCGTAGCTCAGCTGGTAGAGTCCCGGATTGTGATTCCGGTTGTCGTGGGTTCGAATCCCATCGGCCACCCCATCCTGCTTGTTCCGCGCCGCCGCCTCCCACTCCGCCCGGTAAGAAATCGGCGCCCTAGGCTTACGCTCTCCTCGTTGCGGGAGTGGCCTCCGTCCTGAGCAGCGCCGTGATGCTGTCGCGCGGCACCGGCTTGCCGATCAAGTAACCCTGCATCTCGTCGCAACGCGCGCGCCTCAGGAAATTTGCCTGATCTTCCGAATCGACGCCCTCGGCGATAACTTTCAGCCGCAGCGCGCGGGCGAGCGAGATCATGGTCGAGACGAGCGTCATGGCGTCGCGGTCCTTGAGCATCGTGATGATGAAGGATCGGTCGATCTTGAGCGACTGCACCGGCAGCTTCGCGAGGTAGCCGAGCGACGAATAGCCGGTGCCGAAGTCGTCGATTGCGACGCTCACGCCCAGCTCGCGCAGCGCCTTCAGCTTCTCGATGCTGGCCGTGATCTCCTCCATGAGCAAGCTCTCGGTGATCTCGAGGTCAAGCCCGTGCGGCGTGGCGTCCTGCTTGATCACCGTCTCGACGATGTTGACAAAATTCGGCCTGCGCAGCTGGATTGCGGAGACGTTCACCGCAACGCGCGTAGCGATCACTCCCTGCTCAAGCCAGTGCACGTGGTCACGCACGGCCTGCTCCAGCGCCCATCCACCGACTTCGACGATGAGCCCCGTTTCTTCCAGCAGCGGTATGAACTCGAGCGGCGGAACGAGGCCCCGCTCCGGGCTCATCCAGCGGATCAGCGCCTCGACGCCGACCACGCGCCGGGTCTCGATCCTGACCTTCGGCTGATAGTGCAGGACGAACTCCTGTCTTTCGAGCGCCTGGCGCAGCTTGTTCTCCAGAGAAAGCCGCTCGGCGATCCTCTCGGTCAGCTGGTGCGTGTAGAAGAGGTAGCGCTCGTTCGTTTCCTTTGCCCTCTTGAGGGCGGCCTCGGCGTTCCTATAGAGCGTGTCCGCGTCCGCGCCGTCGTTCGGGAACAGCGCGAGCCCGACCTTGGCCGAGATCCGCAGCTCGGCCTCGCCCACGCGAAACGGCGTGCCGAAACATTCCGTGAGCCGCCGCTCGGTGAGCCGCGCGACGTCGTCCTCGCGGCCGCTGCGCGCGAGCACCACCGCAAAGCGGTCTGCCGCCACCCGCGCAAGCTCGCTCGGGTCCTTCACGTATTCGGAAATCCGCTGCGCGATCTGCTTGAGCAGCTCGTCACCCGCCGGCCGCCCGAGCGAATCGTTGATGGTCTTGAACCGGTCCACGTCCACGAGCCCGAGCGCAAGCTTGTGCCCGGACCCGCGTGCCGCATCCACAAAGCGCGCGAGGCGTTCGCGGAAGAGAGTCGCGTTCGCGAGTCCGGTGAGCGGATCGTAGTAGGCGAGGTAGTTGAGCCGTTCGGCTTTCTCGATATGCTCGAGCGCGAAAGCGATGTCGCCGGCAAGCTCGAGCAACAGCCGCATTTCGTCCTCGGCGTCGAAAAAACCGGGCGTGTCGGCATACAGGGCGAGCACGCCGACGGGCTCCTGAGCCACGAACAACGGTAGGATGGCGAGCGAGCGGAAACCACGCTCGCCCGCCTGCTTATCGAGCGCGACCCGCGTGTCCTTCGCCATGTCGTCGACGATCATCGCCTTGCGTTCCTTGATGGCGCGCCCGGCGAGGCCGTACTCGCTGGGCGCGTTCTCATCCAGCCCGAGTGGCATCAGTCCGATGTAGTCTTCGCCTGCGCCCCCCCAGGCCAAGGGCTTTACCCGATTCGCTTTCGCGTCCACTAGGCCGAGCCACGCCAGCCGGAATCCCCCGGCCTGGACCACGATTCGGCAGGCTTCGCGAAGCAGCTCTTCTCGCTCGCGGACGCGCACAATGGTCGAGTTGATTCCGCTCAGCACGGCGTAAATCCGATTGAGGCGGGCAATGTGTCTTTGCTGTTCCTGGCGCGCGAGGAACTGCCCGATCTGGCTGCCGATCAGGTGCATGGCCCGCAGCAGCCGATCCTCTGGCTCGCGGACTTCGCGACTGTTGAAAGCCAGCACGCCGATCGTTTTGCCTTCGGTATTCACGGGGAAAACGAACGCACCGTGGATACCCGCGTCGCGAGCAAGCCCGGCCTGCGCGACGCGGGAGTCGCGGGTGATGTCGGCGACCCAGAGGGGCCGTCCCGACTGCCACACCTTACCTGCCAGTCCGACGCCAGGCGCGTAATTGATGTCGCGCGATTTCTCGATAAACCGCTCGATGTCGGAACCGGCGGCGTTACAGGCTTCGCTGAACCGCAGCGCCCCGGCCTTCTCGTCAGCGCGGAAGTACCGACCGACGTCCCAGCGTTCGGTTTCGCATATCGCGCGCATGATCGCCTTCAGCCCGATTGAGGCGCTGTCGGCGTCCGCGATGTGCCGGACCACGGCGTGCTCGAGCGCGAGCAGCTCCTCTTCGCGCCTGCGCCCGGCGCGCCCGGCCGCCTCGCTCACCGCCCGCTCGATCGTGGGCGGCAGGCGCACCAGGTTGTTCTTGAGGACATAGTCGGTCGCGCCGTTCCTCAGCGCCCGAATGGCGTAGTCCTCACCAAGGGTTCCGGAGACGAAAATGAAAGGGACATCGGGGACGATCTCGGACGCAATCCTGAGCGCGCTCATGCCGTCGAATTGCGGCATGCTGAAGTCGGAAAGGATGACATGGGGACGGAATTCGTCGAGCTCGCGCCGGAAGTCTTCCTCGCGCTCTACGCGGCGCGCCTGCACTGCAAGGCCAGCGCGCTTCAGCTCGCGTTCGACCAGCTCGGCGTCGCTCTCGACGTCCTCCACCATGATGATTCGGAGTTCCTGGCCCATCGGCCCTCCTCGATAAACCTCCCGGCTTCTTCGAGCCTTTATTCGCTGAGTTGACCATAGGGTAACAGAGAAAAAACGGCAAGCTTTTCCTGGTGTTATCTATCCGAAATTCGTGCTTTTTGTGCTCAATTTGGGTTTGATGTCAGGAAAACCCGACAGGGGTTGTAGGGGAAACGCCACATTCCGTTCAATGACGCTGGTATTGCGTCGCACCGAACAGAATCTCGCGTGCTTTCGGATCGTACTGCCCGGGAGGCGTGGTCTGTGCGTCTGCGAGCACCTTCAGCGCGCGCTGCACGGCAGGGCGCGCGTCGATTCCGTCGAACCATCTTTTCACTTTGGGGAACTCCGCCCAGTCGATGCCGTTGCGTTCGCTCGCCCGCAGCCACGGAAAAATCGCGATGTCGGCGATCGAGTATTGGGCACCGGCAAAGAAAGGCGCTTCGGATAACCGCCTCTCCATCACGCCGTGCAGCCGCCTGACCTCGTTCGTGTAGCGGTTGATGGCGTACTCGATGCGCTCGGGCACGGCGTTGCTCCTGAAATGGCCGGCCTGTCCCATCATCGGGCCGACCGAACCCATCTGGAACATCAGCCACTGCAGCGCGACGTATTTTCCGCGATCGTCGCGGGGCAGAAACCTCCCCGTTTTTCCCGCCAGATAAACGAGAATCGCTCCCGACTCGAAAACCGTGATCGGCTTTCCGTCCGGCCCGTTGCGGTCCACGATCGCCGGGATCTTGTTGTTCGGGCTGATTCTCAGGAACTCCGGCTTGAACTGCTCGCCGGTGCGGATGTTTACCGGCCGAACCTCGTACTCGAGTCCGGTTTCCTCGAGCATGATGTGGATCTTGTGCCCATTGGGGGTGGGCCAGGTATGGACTTCGATCATCGGGAATTCCTTTCGTTTGCAGGGATTGTCTTTGCTTTCGGAAAGTCAGCGGAAAAATTGGCGCGCCCGGCGGGAGTCGAACCCACAACCCCCAGCTTAGAAGGCTGGTGCTCTATCCAGTTTGAGCTACGGGCACGGGTAAGGCACACTGCAGCCGTCTCGGCTGCGGCTGCCGCCAAATCTGGTCGGGGTGGAGAGATTTGAACTCCCGACATCTTGCTCCCAAAGCAAGCGCGCTACCAGGCTGCGCTACACCCCGCGGGTGTGGCATCTTACGCCTGCGTACCCGAGGTGGTCAACGCGGAGAGATCAGCAATGGCGGGCGAAATTCGCTTGCCCGCCCTGTTGATTTCTGGTATCAGTGCCTCTCGCTCGCGACGCGGAGATTGTAACTTGGAGCTGCTGCACAAAACTTTCCCGCCTTACCTTCCGAAAAAGGGCGAGGAGTACATGAATCTCAGACAGCGTGCGCATTTCAAGAGGGTGCTCGAAGCGCTGAAGCTGGAACTCTCGCAAGACATCGACCGGACCGTCCATGCGATGCAGGACGACGCGACCGTGTTTGCCGATCCCAACGATCGCGCCAGTCAGGAATCGGACATCGCCCTGGAACTGCGCAACCGCGACCGCGAGCGCAAGCTCATCAAGAAGATCGACGAAACCATCGCGCGCATCGACAAGGACGACTACGGCTATTGCGAGAACTGCGGCATCGAGATCGGCCTGAAGAGGCTCGAGGCCCGGCCCACCGCGACATTGTGTATCGACTGCAAGACGCTCGACGAGCTGAAAGAGAAGCAGGTCGCAAAGTGACCGGCTGACGGCGAAGCCGTCAGCCGCTCAGGATGGCGTTGCCGCGGCGGCCTCTTTGACCGCTTTCATGCTGAGGCGCACCCGGCCCTTCTCGTCTGCCTCGAGCACCTTGACCTTTACCCGCTGGCCCTCTTTGAGGTAGTCGGATACGTTGTTGACGCGCTCCTGGCTGATCTGCGAAATGTGCAGAAGCCCGTCCTTGCCGGGCAGCAGCTGCACGATCGCGCCGAAATCGAGCAGCTTCAGCACCGTGCCGTCGTAGACCCTGCCCACTTCGACATCCGCGGTGATGTCCTCGATGCGTTTCTTTGCGGCTAGGCCGCCGTCGGCGTTGACACAGGCAATCGAAATCGTGCCGTCGTCGGAGATCTCGATCGTCGTCCCGGTTTCTTCCTGAAGGCCGCGAATCACCACTCCACCCTTGCCGATCACGTCGCGGATCTTCTCGGGGTTGATCTTGATCTTGATGATGCGCGGGGCGAAGCTCGAAATCTCGGCACGCGATCCCTCCAGCGCCTCCTTCATGATGCCGAGGATGTGCAGGCGGCCTTCGCGCGCCTGGGCGAGCGCAACCTGCATGATCTCCTTGGTGATGCCCTCGATCTTGATGTCCATCTGCAGGGCGGTCACGCCGCGCTCGGTTCCCGCCACCTTGAAGTCCATGTCGCCGAGGTGGTCCTCGTCGCCCAGGATATCGGTGAGAACGGAGAAGCGCTTTCCTTCCTTGATGAGTCCCATGGCGATACCCGCGACGTGCGCCTTCATCGGCACGCCCGCGTCCATGAGCGCGAGGCTAGCGCCGCAAACCGAGGCCATGGAGGATGAGCCGTTCGACTCGGTGATTTCGGACACGACGCGCATCGAATACGCGAATTCCTCAGCTGCCGGCAAAACCGCCACGAGCGCACGTTTCGCCAGCCGTCCGTGGCCTATTTCGCGACGCTTGGGCGAGCCCATGCGACCTGTCTCACCGGTGGCGTAAGGCGGCATGTTGTAATGGAGCATGAAGCGCTCCTTGTACTCGCCCATCAACGCGTCGATGATTTGTTCGTCGCGCCCGGTCCCGAGCGTCGCCACCACGAGTGCCTGCGTTTCGCCACGCGTAAACAGTGCCGAGCCGTGCGTGCGGGGCAGCGCGCCCACGCGAACGCTGATCGGCCGAACCGTGCGGGTGTCGCGGCCGTCGATGCGCGGCTCACCGTCCAGGATCTGGTTGCGGACGATTCGCGATTCGAGTTCGAAGCATATTTCCTTCACCGCGTTTGCGTCGGGCCCGCCTTCCTTGCCCACGCCGACCTCTTCGAATACGCGTTTCCAGATGCCGTCTATCGCCTCGGAACGCGCCTGTTTCTGACGCAACGCGAACGCCGCCCGCAGCTCGCTCTCGGCCAGCTCCTTGATACGGCCAACGAGCGTCTGATCCTTCTCCGCAGGCTTCCAGTCCCAGGCCGGCTTGGCGGCTTCGTCGGCCAATTCGTGAATCGCCTGGATTGCCGCCTTCATCTGCTCGTGGCCGAAAACAACCGCGCCGAGCATGACGTCCTCGGCAAGCTCGTGCGCCTCCGATTCCACCATCAGCACGGCGTGCTCGGTGCCGGCGACCACGAGGTTGAGCCGGCTTTCCTTCTGCTGCGTCGCGGTGGGGTTGAGCACGTACTGGCCGTTGACATGGCCGACGCGCGCGGCCCCGATCGGGCCCTTGAACGGGACGCCGGAAATAGTCAGCGCGGCCGAGACCCCGATCAATGCCGGAATGTCGGGATCGACTTCGGGATTGCATGAGAGCACCTGCGCAACCACCTGTACCTCGTTGTAAAACCCGTCCGGAAACAACGGACGGATGGGCCGGTCGATCAGCCTGGAGGTCAGCGTCTCCTTTTCCGAAGGCCTGCCTTCGCGCTTGAAAAAGCCGCCTGGAATCTTGCCCGCGGCGTAGGTCTTCTCGATGTAGTCACAGGTGAGCGGCAGGAAGTCCTGGCCTGCCTTGGCGTGCCTTGCTCCGACCACGGTGCAGAGCACGACAGTGTCGTCCATGTTTACCACGACTGCTCCGCGCGCCTGGCGCGCCATTTCCCCGGTTTCCAGCGTCACCGGGTGTGCGCCGTAGGTGAATGTCTTCCTGATGGGGGTTAGCTGCATGGTTTTCTCGATCGGTTGACGGAGCTCGGGCGTTGTGCCCGGTCATTTGGGTGAGGCCGGCGCCGACGCAGTGACGCCGGGCCGTATCTGGAAATCAAAACGCCCATCGGAATCCCATGGGCGTCGAGGATTTACTTGCGCAGTCCAAGTTGCTCGATCAGCTGGTGATATTTCCCGTTGTTTTTTCGCTTGAGGTAATCGAGTATCTTGCGACGCTGGTTCACCATCTTCAGCAATCCGCGCCGCGAATGATGGTCCTTGACGTGCGTCTTGAAATGGTCGGTCAGGCCGTTTATCCGGGCCGTAAGCAGGGCGACCTGCACTTCCGGGGAACCCGTATCGCCCGCCGCACGCTGGTGTTGCTGGACGATTTGCGCCTTTTCCGTAACGCTGACCCGCATGCTCTCTTATCTCTTCGCGAAAGGCCGGCATTTTACCTTGAAATCAGCGCCTTCAACAAGCTGTTTTGCGCCGGCAACGCGTTCAGTTCAGCGCAAGCAGCCGCTTCGGCTTGAGTGTCCGGCATGAGTCCACCTCGCCCGTGCCGAGGAACATCCCGCCTTCGCCGAAGACCGCGACGTTTCCGCTTGCGGACATGACTGAAACCGCCTGACCCTGCCGGAACCTCGCCGCCAGCCGGGCTTCGAGCGTTACGCGCGGAGTGGACCCGAGCAGGGCTTCCGGCGGCAGGAGCCGCTCGCGCCGCTCGGCCGGCGCGAGCGCCTCGAGCGCTTCCAGAGTGACCGACTGCCCAAGCCGGAACGGGCCGACGGCCGTGCGCTCCAGTCCGGCGAGGTGCGCCCCGCAACCCAGCGCCGCCCCGAGGTCCTCGGCGAGCGCCCTGATGTAAGTGCCTTTGCTGCACTCGACGAACAGGCGGACTCTGTCTCCTTCGAACTGCTCCAGCTCAAGCCGGCGGATCACGATCCGTCGTGGTGAGCGGGGAACGTGCTCACCGCGCCGCGCGTAGGCGTAGAGGGGGCGACCCCGATGTTTGATCGCAGCATGCGCTGGCGGGACTTGGTCGATCTCGCCGCGAAAACGATCCAGCACTGCGAGCAGATCGGCGCGCGTGGCGATCACTTCCGAGCGCTCGAGCACCGCTCCCTCCGCGTCCCCGGTCTCGGTACGCTCGCCGAGCTTTACCCGGGCGCGATAAGCCTTGTCCGCACCGAGCAGCGCCTCGGCGAATTTGGTCGCCTCGCCCAATCCGATGACGAGCAAGCCGCTCGCCAGAGGGTCGAGCGTTCCCGTGTGGCCTGCACGCGCCGCCCCGAGGAGGCGCTTCGCTCTCTGCAACACTGCATTCGAGCTCGGTCCGACCGGCTTGTCGATGAGCAGCACTCCGTTGACTGCTGCGCGCGTGGTTTCCACGGTGGGTCAGTCCGCCTTCTTTCCGATCACCACCGCGTCGATCAGCTGCGACAGGCGCACGCCTTGCTCCACCGAAACGTCGTGACGAAAATGCAGCTCGGGCGTCACGCGCAGTTTGAGCCGCTTGCCGAGCTGAGTGCGCAGGAATCCTGTCGCGTGCCGGAGCCCCGCCTCGATCCTCTTCAAGGATTCCGCATCGGCCAAGGTCGTGAAAAAAACCTTGGCATAGGCAAGATCGGGGGAAACTTCGACCCCGGTCAGGGTAATCATGCCGACGCGCGGGTCTTTGAGCTCGGCGCGAAGCAATTCCGACAGCTCGCGCTGGATCTGATCGGCGACGCGGCGCAGGCGTTGCTGGTTGGCCATGAGGTCGGAGCGAAGGGATCGGCCATCGTACAGCCAGATCCTTCGTCGCGCTAAGCGCGTCTGGAGGATGGCGCGGACGCTAGAGCGTCCGCGCCACTTCCTGGACTTCGTAGATTTCGAACTGGTCGCCGACCTTGAGGTCGTTGAAGTTTTTCACCGACATGCCGCACTCAAAGCCGGCCTTCACCTCGCGCGCGTCGTCCTTGAAGCGCTTGAGTGATTCGATCTCGCCCGTGTGGACGACCACGTTGTCGCGCAAGACTCTGACCAGGGCGTTGCGGCGCACGATGCCCTCGAGCACCATGCATCCGGCCACCGCCCCGACCTTGGAGATCTTGAATACCTGGCGCACGTCGACCAGTCCGAGTATGTTCTCTTTTTTCTCCGGTGCGAGCATGCCCGAGAGCGCCGCCTTCACTTCGTCGACCGCGTCGTAGATGATGTTGTAGTAGCGTACGTCCACCCCCGAGGCCTCGGCCGCCTTGCGCGCAGCCGTATCGGCGCGGGTATTGAAGCCGATGATCACGGCCTTGGAGGCGAGCGCCAGATTCACGTCGGACTCGGTGATCGCGCCCACCGCGCTGTGCACCACGTTGACTTTGACCTCGTCGGTCGAAAGACGGCTGAGCGCATGGACGAGCGCCTCCTGTGAGCCCTGTACGTCGGCCTTGATGAGAAGCGCGAGCACCCTCGCTTCGCCTTCGCCCATGTGCTCGAACAGGTTTTCCAGTTTGGCGGCTTGTTTCTTCGCGAGCTTCACGTCGCGGAATTTGCCTTGACGGAACAGCGCGATCTCGCGCGCCTTGCGCTCATCGCCGAGCGCCATGACGTCCTCGCCTGCCGCAGGCACGTCCGACAGGCCCTGGATCTCGACCGGAATCGACGGGCCGGCCTCGTGAACCGCGCTCCCGCTCTCATCGAGCATGGCGCGAACCCGGCCGAAACTGCTCCCGGCGAGGACGATGTCGCCGCGCCGGAGCGTTCCGGATTGAACGAGCACCGTGGCCACCGGCCCCCGGCCTTTGTCCAGCCGCGCCTCGATCACGAGGCCTTTGGCGAGCGTGTCGACCGGAGCCTTCAGTTCCAGAACTTCGGCCTGCAGCAGCACCTGTTCCAGCAGCGTATCGACTCCGGCGCCGGTTTTCGCCGATACCGGAACGAATGGCGAATCCCCGCCGTACTCCTCGGGTACCACCGCCTGTGCCACCAGCTCCTGCTTGACTTTTTCCTGGTTCGCCTCGTGTTTGTCGATCTTGTTGATCGCCACGACGATCGGGACTTCGGCTGCCCTGGCGTGATGGATCGCCTCGATCGTCTGCGGCATCACCCCGTCGTCAGCCGCAACCACCAGCACGACGATGTCGGTCACCTTTGCACCGCGTGCGCGCATCGCCGTAAAGGCCTCGTGCCCCGGCGTATCCAGGAAAGTGACCATGCCGCGCGGTGTTTGTACGTGGTAGGCGCCGATGTGCTGGGTGATCCCGCCCGCTTCGCCCGAGGCGACCTTCGTGCGACGGATGTAATCGAGCAGCGAGGTTTTCCCGTGGTCGACGTGCCCCATCACCGTGACCACGGGCGCGCGCGGCGTCAGCTCGGCCTCGTGGTGCTCGGGTGCGTCGGCGAGCAGGGATTCCGGATCGTCGAGCTTTGCAGCCTTTGCGACGTGGCCCATCTCGGTCACGACGATCATCGCGGTTTCTTGGTCGAGCACTTGGTTGATGGTTACCATGTTGCCGAGCTTCATCAGCACCTTGATGACTTCTGCGGCCTTGACCGACATCTTGTGGGCGAGATCGCCTACGGAAATGGTTTCCGGCACCGTGACCTCGCGCATGACCGGCTCGGCGGGCGCGCTGAACTGTTGCACGCCTTCGGCGGCCGGTGCGACCGCGGTCTTGTGCCTGCCCTTGGGGTTATGCCAACCGGAGGCCCCCTGCACGTCCCCGCGCGTCTTGATCGTGCGGCGCTTGACGCCTTCGTCCTTCCAGACCTTGATTTCCTTCGCCTTCTTCGCACCCTTCTTTTCCGCCCCCGGTGCAACCTTCGGCTTGTGCAGCGTGGTGTCGGAGGCGGGAGCCGGCGCCTGCGTCTTCACCTCGCTCGGCTTGCCCTCGGCGAGCTTGCGCTCGCGCTCCTGTTTCTCTGCCAGGTCCGCGGCCTGCCGCGCCGCCAATTCCTCGTTCCGGCGCTGCTCCTCCTCGCGGAGTTCCGCTTCGTGCGAATCGACCGCTGCCCCGGAAGGACCCGACGCGTCGGCGGGCGCGCCCGGTTCTGCATCGCGCTTGACGAAGATGCGTTTCTTCTTGACTTCGACCTGGATGGTGCGCGCTCTGCCGCTCGCATCCGACTTCTTGATGATCTCCGAGGTCTGCTTGCGCGTCAGGGTGATCTTGTTTTTGGGTTCCGATGAGCCGTGCGACTTGCGCAGGTATTCCAGGAGTCGGGTCTTGTCCTGATCCGAAAGAACGTCTTCGGCCAGCTCCTTGTGCACGCCTGCGGCCCGCAGCTGCTCGAGCAGTACCGACGGCGGCACTTTCAGCTCGCCGGCGAATTGGGCAACGCTCGTCTGGGCCATGGGCCGGCCTTACTCTTGGGCAAACCAGTGTTCACGAGCCTTCATGATCAGGCTCTTGGCACGCTCGGCATCGACTCCCGCCATCTCGACGAGGTCGTCCGTGGCGAGATCGGCAAGGTCGTCGCGAGTCTTCACCCCCGACCTGGCAAGCTTCGTCGCTAGGTCCTTGTCCATGCCCTCGAGACCGAGCAGCGCCGGATCGAGGTTTTCCGCCTGCTCCTCGCTCGCGATGGCTTGTACGAGGAGCGCGTCGCGCGCGCGGTTGCGCAGCTCGTTTACCGTGGCCTCGTCGAAACCTTCGATCTCCATCATCTCGTTGATGGGCACGTAAGCCACCTCCTCGAGAGTCGAGAAGCCTTCCTGGATGAGGGTATTCGCGACCTCCTCGTCGACGTCGAGCCGCTCCATGAAAAGCTTCCTCACCGACGAAGCCTCTTCCTCGTTTTTCTTGTTCGATTCCGCCTCGGTCATGAGATTGATCGTCCAGCCGGTCAGCTCGGAGGCGAGACGCACGTTCTGGCCGCTTCGTCCGATCGCAATTGCGAGGTTTTCCTCGTCCACGACCACGTCCATGCTGTGCTTGTCCTCGTCCACGAGGATCGATGACACCTCCGCTGGCGCGAGCGCGCCGATTACGAACTGGGCAGGGTCCTCCGACCACAGCACGATGTCGACGCGCTCGCCCGCGAGTTCTTGCGTCACGGCCTGCACCCTCGCCCCGCGCATGCCGACGCAGGTGCCGATCGGGTCGATACGCTTGTCTCGGGAATGCACGGCGATTTTCGCGCGAATGCCGGGGTCGCGCGCGGCCGACTTGATCTCGAGCAGCCCTTCCTCGATTTCTGGGACTTCGAGCCGGAACAGCTCCATGATGAATTCGGGGGCAGTGCGCGAGAGCACGAGCTGCGGCCCGCGCACATTGCGGTCGATGCGCATGACAAAGGCGCGCACGCGGTCGCCCACCCGTAAATTTTCCTTGGGGATCATCTGGTCGCGCGGCAGCACTGCCTCGACGCGCCCGACCTCGATGATCGCGTTGCCGCGCTCGACGCGCTTGATCGCGCCGTTGATGAGCTTTTCGCCGCGGCCGAGAAAATCGTTCAGCAGCTGCTCGCGTTCGGCGTCGCGGATCCTCTGGAGGATGACCTGTTTCGCGGTCTGCGCGCCGATGCGGCCGAAATCGATCGGCTCGAGAGCCTCCTCGATATAATCCCCGAGCTGGATGTCCGGGTACTGCTTCTGCGCCTCCGAGAACGCGATCTGCTGGGGCGGATTCTCCACCGCTTCATCGGCCACCACCTGCCAGCGGCGGAAGGACTCGAAGTCCCCGGTATTGCGGTCGATCGCGACCCGCACATCGACGTCTTCGTTGAAGCGCTTCTTCGTCGCGGAAGCGATGGCCATCTCCAGCGCGCCGAACACCACGTCCTTGTGGACGTTCTTCTCCCGGGCGAGCGCGTCCGCCTGCAACAACAGCTCGCGGCTCATGTATCCCTCCGGCATCATGGCTTGGGCACCAGGCGCGCGCGGTCGAGCTCGGCGAGGTCGAACGCGAGCCGGCCGCTGTCGCAGTCGAATTCGACCCGGTCGCCCTCTACGCCACGCACGGTGCCGACGAAATTCCTGCGGCCGTTCACCGGATGGCGCAGGCGCACCCGGGCCTCGCAGCCGGCAAAACGGGCAAAATCCGTCGCCTTTTTCAACCTGCGGTCCAGGCCCGGGGACGAAACCTCCAGCCGGTCGTATTCGATCCCCTCGACTTCGAAGACCCGCTGCAGCTGCCGGCTCACGGACTCGCAGTCGGCAAGAGTCACTCCTGCCGGGCCCTGGCCAAGTTCATGTGTCTTCTCAATAAACACGCGTAACATCCTACCGCTATTAATATATTCTAAATCGGCCAGCCCGTACCCCAGCCCGCCGAGGGTGCGCTCAAGCAAGGACTCGAGCGCGTTCACGACCATGCGCAACTCCCAGGCATAAATAAAAAATGGGCTCGAAAGCCCATCTCAGAAAGGGGGAAAGTATAGCAAGAAACTTCACGCGGAACAACGGAAAGTCGTTCCCGGAGCCGCCTCAGGCGTGGGGCTCGAGTGCGGCCAACAGCCGCGCGGCATCTCTGGGCTCGAGCTCGCGCCATTGGCCCCGGCGCAGATGAGACGGCAACACGATGGGCCCGAAGCGCACGCGCATCAGGCGGCTCACGGTGATTCCAAGCGACTCGAACATGCGCCTCACCTCGCGGTTGCGCCCTTCGCGCAGCACGATTTGGTACCAGCGGTTCGATCCCCTGCCCCCGCCCGCCGAGATACTGTCGAACCTGGCCGGACCGTCGTCGAGAACGATCCCTTGAGCGAGTCTGCGGAGCTGCTCGCGCGAGAGCTCGCCCCGCACCCGCACCGCGTACTCGCGTTCGATCTCGCTACTCGGATGCATGAGGCGGTTGGCGAGCTCACCCGAATCGGTGAAGAGCAGGAGCCCGCCGGAATTGAAGTCCAGCCGGCCGATCGCGATCCAGTGGCCGCCCCGCATTCTCGGAAGATGGTCGAACACGGTCGGCCTGCCCGACGGATCGCGCGTCGTGACGAGCTCCCCGGCCGGCTTGTGGTAGATCAGCAGGCGCGGCGTGCGCTCTTCGAACCGCAACGAGACGCGGTGCCCGTCGAGTGCGACGCGATCGCGCGCCCCCACGCGCTGCCCCAACGCGGCGCGCGTGCCGTTGACTACGAGTCTGCCGGAAGCGATCGCAGCTTCCATGTCGCGGCGCGAGCCCAGCCCGGAGCGCGCCAGGACCTTGTGAAGCTTCTCGGCAGGCGCCGCGGGTCTAGACCGCGCGCGCAGTCTCTGACTCGTCGGGCGCGGGCTGCGAATCGGGCGGCGGGATCTGTGTGAGGTCAAGCGTTTTGGCGATGTCTTCCAGGGGCGGCAGTTCCTGCAATGAGCGCAGGCCCAGGTCATCGAGGAAAGTCTTGGTGGTCGCGTACAGGGCCGGGCGACCCGGCACCTCCTTGTGTCCGATCACTTCCACCCAGCCGCGCTCCTCCAGGCGCCTTATCACCTCGGCTGAAACGGTCACGCCGCGGACCTCCTCGATGTCGCCGCGAGTCACCGGCTGCCGATAGGCGACGATCGCAAGCGTCTCGAGCACGGCACGCGAGTAGCGGGGCGCCTTTTCGGGATGGATGCGCTCGAGGAATTTCTGGTACGAGGCGCGCGTCTGGAAGCGCCAGCCGCTCGCGGTCGCCGCGAGCTCGACTCCGCGGTCCTTCCACGCCTCGCGCAGCTCCTCGAGCAGCCTGCGGATCGTGTCTGCGCCGACCTCCTCGTCGAACATCTTGCGCAGCTCCGAGATCGGAAGCGGCTCCTGCGCGGCGAGCAGAGCCGCCTCGAGCACGATCTTCACTTCATTCGGATTGAGCATCAGCCAGCTTCACGTAGATGGGCGCGAAAGATTCGGACTGCGTGATCTCGATCAGGCTTTCCCTGACGAGCTCGAGTACAGCGAGGTAGTTGACGATGAGCACCGGCACGCCGCGCCCCGGATCGAACAGCTCGCCGAACTCGGCGAAGCCCCCGCCGCGCAGCCGGCGCAGGATGAGGCTCATGTGCTCGCGCACCGAAAGCTCCTCGCGGGTGACGCGGTGGTGCTGCATCATTTTCGCACGCACGAGGAGGGCGCGCCACGCTTCCTGAAGGTCCACGGCGTTCACCTGCGGCAGGCGCTGCGCGAGAGCCTGTTCGATCCGGACCTCCACGGGGAAAAAGTCCCGCCCGAGCTGCGGCAGCGCATCGAGCCTCTGCCCGGCGAGCTTCATCTTCTCGTACTCGAGCAGGCGTCGCACCAGTTCGGCCCGCGGGTCCTCGCCTTCCCCGCCCGGCATCGTCGGGCGCGGCAGCAGCATGCGCGATTTGATTTCCATCAACATCGCCGCCATGACCAGGTATTCGGCGGCCAGTTCGAGATTCTTCGTGCGCATCACCTCGACGTACTCCATGTACTGCTCGGTGAGCCGCGCCATGGGTATGTCGAGGATGTCGAGGTTCGCCTTGCGGATGAGGTAGAGCAGCAGATCGAGCGGCCCCTCGAAGGTCTCGAAGAAGACCTCGAGCGCGTCGGGCGGGATGTACAGGTCCTGCGGCAGCTCGGTAAACGGTTCGCCGCGCACTTTTGCTACGAGCGCACCCGGTGCGCCGGCTGCGAGCGCAGGTGTCGGGATGGTACGCTGCAACGGCTCGTTCATGTGTAAGCCAGCCCCATCGCTCCGCGCACCTCACGCAGGGTCTCCCGCGCGAGCTTGCGCGCCCTTTCGCACCCGTCGGCGACGATGTTGCGAACCAGGGTCGGATCGTCGAGATACTTCTGGGCGCGCTCCCGCATGGGGCCTTGCTCTGCGAGCACCGCATCGATCACCGGCTGCTTGCATTCAAGGCAGCCGATGCCGGCGGTGCGGCAGCCCTGGTTCGCCCACTGGCGGGTTTTTTCATCGCTGTAGACTAGGTGGAACTGCCAGACCGGGCACTTGTCGGGATCACCCGGATCGCTGCGCTTCACCCTTGCCGGGTCGGTCGGCATGGTGCGGATCTTCTTCCTGACCGGTTCCGCGTCCTCGCGGAGTGAAATCGTGTTGTCGTAGGACTTCGACATCTTCTGCCCATCTGTCCCGGGAAGCTTGGACGCTTCGGTCAACAAGGCCTCGGGCTCTACCAGGATCATCCGGCCTCCCCCCTCGAGAAAGCCGAACAGGCGCTCCCGGTCGGCGACGGACAGATTTCCCTGCTTGTCGAGCAGCGCGCGCGCCGCTGCCAGCGCCTCGGCATCGCCTTGTTCCTGATACTTGGTGCGCAGCTCCATCACCACCTTGGCCTTGCGGCTGCCCAGTTTCTTCGCGGCGGCCTTGGCCTTGTCCTCGAATCCGGGCTCGCGGCCGTAGACATGGTTGAAGCGCCGTGCTACCTCGCGCATCATCTCGACGTGCGGGACCTGGTCTTCGCCGACCGGAACGTATTTCGCGCGGTACACGAGCACGTCGGCCGCCTGCAAAAGCGGGTAGCCGAGAAAACCGTAGGTGGAAAGGTCGCGGTTGATGAGCTTCTCCTGCTGGTCCTTGTAGCTCGGTACGCGCTCGAGCCAGCTGAGCGGCGTGATCATCGAAAGCAGCGTGTGCAGCTCGGCGTGCTCCGGGATGCGCGACTGGATGAACAGGGTCGCCTGCGCCGGGTCGATGCCGGCCGCCAGCCAGTCGATCACCATGTCCCAGACGCTCTCTTCGATCACCTCGGGCGTTTCATAGTGCGTGGTGAGCGCGTGCCAGTCGGCGACGAAGTAGAGGCACGGATACTCGCTCTGCAGCTTCACCCAGTTCTTGAGTGCGCCGTGGTAATGCCCCAGGTGCATCGCGCCGGTGGGGCGCATGCCGGAGACCACGCGTTCTTCGTACATTTAGATTGGATACAGTTGAAAGATCGTCGCGATAGCGGATTTTGATACAAACATTATCGGATCGAGGAACATGCCAAGAATATTGTATCCGTATGAGCTGATAACAACGAGTCCGAGGAGAATCGGCAGCCCAAATGGTTCGAGTCTGGAAAAACTCAACGCGAGAGGAGCGGGCAGCAGGGAAACGACAACCCGACCCCCGTCAAGAGGAAGAATCGGCAACAGATTTAGCGCCATGAAAACGAGATTCACCTCAACACCTGCAACGGGCACCTGTAGCAGGAAATCGCCTTGTGCGAGCCCTGACAGCGCTCCTATCTTCAGGGCGGCGGCCCACCCGAGGGCCATCACCAGATTTGCCGCCGGGCCGGCAAGAGCCACCCAGAGCATGTCTCGCTTGGGACGTCGCAGGGCATGAAAATTGACTGGCACGGGCTTCGCCCATCCGAACATGATTCTTCCACCCGTTGCGAACAGCGTGACCACCGGCAGAAAAATCGTGCCGACCAGATCGATGTGACGTACCGGATTGAGGCTGACGCGGCCGAGCATGAAGGCCGTCGTGTCGCCGAAGTGGCGCGCGACATAGCCGTGCGCGGCTTCGTGCAGAGTAATCGCGAAGACGACCGGCACGGCGAAAACCGCGATCATCTTAGTGATCTCATTGAAATCCATGGCCGGCCCGCTCGCTCTAACGCGTCATTTTATCAGAGCCGCCCTACCGCTCCACGCGTCCTACCAATCGTGCCAGACGGGTTTCAGATCGTCGGGCAGCTGCGGCAGCGCGCCGAGATCGGCCCTGCTCTCCCCCTTGCCGTGATAATCGGAGCCGCGCGAGGCGGTGAGGCCGAATTCGCGCGCGATGCGGGCGAATTCGAAATATTGCTCCGGCGAGTGACTTCCGGTCACGACCTCGATTCCGGTGCCGCCGCAGTCCCTGAACTCCGCAAGAAACGCATGCAATTCGGGCTTGGGGAAGTTATAGCGGCCCGGGTGCGCAACGACGGCGATTCCACCGCTTGCGCGGATCCAGCTCACGGCGTCTTTGAGAGAGGCCCACTGGTGCGGGACGAAGCCGGGCTTGCCTTTCACGAGGTAGCGCTGGAACACGCTCTTGACGTTCGGCGCGTGGCCCGTCTTCACCAGGTGACGCGCGAAGTGCGAGCGGCTGATGAGGCTCGGGTTGTCGGCGTAAGTCTTCGCCCCGGCGAGGCTGTCTGGGACGCCGGCGGCGGCCAGCGCATCGCCCATTTTCTCCGCCCGCCTTGCGCGGCCTTCCCGGACCGATTCGAGCCCGGACCGCAAGACCGGATCTTGCGGATCGATCTGCAGACCGACGATGTGAACCGTGCTCCCTTTCCAAGTCACCGAAATCTCGACGCCGTCGACGAAGCGAACGCCTTCCGATTCGGCTTTTGTGCGCGCCTCGGCGAGCCCCGACACTCCGTCGTGATCGGTCAATGCGAGAATCTCGACGCCGTTCGAGGCGGCCCGCGCGACGAGCGCTTCCGGCTTGAGCAAACCATCGGAAGCGGTCGAGTGGCAATGCAGATCGATATTCAATGAGGCATCTTACCCGAGAAACTCCTCGATCACCTCGGCGAGCCGCTCGGGTTGATCGTGATGCAGCATGTGACCTGCTTCGGGGATCACGCGTTCGGTCAGGTGCCGGAAACATGCTTTGCGCGCGGCGAGATCCTGAGGCGAGAGCTTCAAAAACTCGGCCGCCTTCGACTCGGCGCCCACAACCCAGAGCACGGGCGCTGCGACTTTACGCCAGCAGGCCTCGGCCTCCTCGACCCGGTAGAGAACCGGATTGACGAGCTTATGCGCGGGATCGCTCGCGAGCTCGACGCGGCCGTCGGGCTTCGACCTCCCCCAGTGCCGCGCGAGGAACGCGGCCTTCTCGACGCTCAGGCGGGAATTGTTGCCGCGCAGGCGCTCGGCGAGCGCTTCGAAGTTTTCATAGTCGCGAAACGCGGGCTTTTCGCGAAGCTCGGCCAGCCAGCGCGCGTAGCGCTCGGGCGCCTTCTCCGCTCGCGTCCCGGTGAGCCCAAGACCTTCCAGGTTGACGAGCTTCGCCACGCGCTCGGGCCGGATGCCGGCGTACATCGCAGCGACATTGCCGCCCATGCTGTGGCCGATGAGCGTCGCCGGCGTCTCCGCCTGGAAATGATCGAGCAGCCGGTCGAGATCGGCGAAGTAGTCCGGAAACCAGTAGCCGTCGCCCTTTGCCCACTCGGTGAGCCCGAAGCCGCGCCAGTCCGGCGCGATCACGCGCCAGTCGCGGCGCAGCGCGTCCACCAGGAACTGGAACGAGGCCGACACGTCCATCCACCCGTGCAGCATGAAGAGCTTAGTCGCGCGCTCCTCGCCCCAGCAGCGGCAGTGGTAGCGCAGGCCGCGGACCTGGACGAACTCGGACTGACTCGGCTTCATGAAGCGCGTGATGATAGCAGGCGGCGCACGTCTGATATCATCGGCCGCAATCATGGCGATCTTTTCCCTCGGCGAGCGCAAAGTGGTATTCCAGGGCGAGGAGTGGTTCATCGCGGAGAACGCCACCGTCATCGGCACGGTGGTTCTGCACAACCAGGCGAGCGTATGGTTCAACTCCGTTCTCCGCGGCGACAGCGACATCATCAGCATCGGCGAGCGCACCAACATCCAGGACGCCTCCGTCCTGCACGCCGACTCGGGCATTCCGCTCACGCTCGGAAAAAACGTCTCGGTCGGCCACCAGGCGATGCTTCACGGCTGCACAGTCGGCGACGGCTCGCTCGTCGGCATCGGCGCGATCGTCATGAACCACGCAGTCATCGGGAGCAGCTGCCTCATCGGCGCCGGCGCGCTCATTCCCGAAGGCAAAACGTATCCGGACGGCGTCCTCATCCTCGGCTCCCCCGCCAAAGTCGTGCGCGAGCTGAAGCCGGAGGAAAAGGCAGGGCTTCTGGAGATCGCCGACAGCTACGTCCGGCGCGCGAAGCTCTACCGCGAGAAGCTGAAGCCGCAGGAACGGTAGTTTCGTTAGCGTGCTCGAACCAACGGTGGTACGCTACAAAGCATGAGCCAGATTTCAGTCGCCGAGATTCTCAAACTACCCCTCGCCGAGCGTATCCGCCTGGTCGAGTTGATCTGGGACAGCATCGCCGCGGTACCGGAGGCCGTCCCGATATCAGATGAGCTGGCGGCCGAGCTCGATCGCCGTCTCGCCGAGTTTGAGGCCGATCCCGAAGGCGGATCTCCCTGGGAAGAAGTTCGCACGCGGATCTTGCGAGGTACATGGCGTACCGGCTGAGAGTTTCAGCCCGGGCGGTACGCGAGATCGGAGAAGCGTACGAATGGTACGAGGAACAACTCCATGGTCTTGGCATAGAATTCCTCAACGCACTCGACACTCAGCTCCGAGTCATTACGCAAACGCCTCTTTTGTTTTCCGAAATTCGACGAGGTATTCGCCGTTCCCTTCTCTCGCATTTTCCCTACGGCGTGTTCTATGCGTCGAAAGGCGATGTCGTTTCAATCCTGGCGGTAGTTCACACCGCTCGCAACCCACGCCGCTGGCCGCGCCGACCGTAAAAAAGCGTGCTACCTCGCTGTTGCAGACCATGCAGCCGGCGCTTGCCGGTAAACGTAGACGTTGGGCATTTCAGGGCCATAGTCTTTCCACACAATTGAGTCGATTCATGGAGTTTGTTTTAGGAAAGATGACAGCGGCTATTGTGCGGGTGTCTAATTGCACGACAATTGCGCAGTTCACTCGTCAGCTCCCAAGAACTGCTCGGACATGACACAGACTTCGGAACCGCTAAGCGAAGTAACTACCGATACCGAGCTTGATCAAAAGGACGTTGTTCGTCGCTATCTCGACCTACCGAAATACATCCAGCTGCTACGCTCGAGCGAATTGTACTTTCCGCGTGTAGATCAGTTCCCTGACAAATTCGAAGGAGTCCTGCCACCAGGGATACGCAAGGCTATCGATGATGCTCACTCTAAGGGCGAAATTGATCGTAGTTCCCAAACCCGATACGAACAACTGCGAACTGGCGCATATGTCAGCTGCTGGAGTTCTGGAGCCATGGACAATATGGCTCTTTGGCAACTGTACGGGACGGCATCCTCGGGCGTTGCCGTGGCTACGACCATCGAAGAGCTAATCCACGCGTGCTTCAAGTGGAAAGAGAAGGTCCGGATTCACAAGGTTCAATACGTTGACCACTTCGCGAATCCAGACATGGTAATTGGTAATTCTCTAGACCCCCTACAATTCAAACACGTCGGCTATCGATTCGAAGACGAAGTTCGCCTTGTCATCGGACGCATGCACCCGCAACATGGAGAAACGCAGAGACCGAAAGGGCTTAGCTTTCCGGTTGATCTAGGGCGCATGGTCCGAAGTGTTGTGGTGTCCCCGGAGGCTAAGCCGTGGTTCCTCGACTTGGTGTCGGACGTCACATCTCGCTATAACGTTTCAGCTCCGGTTAGTCCATCATCACTGACTACCTTGCCCATATGATCCCTGCGCCCACACTGGCTAGGACCACCCTCGCGTTAGAAACCCAAAATGCTGCGGCTACTAGAAAAACAATTTGATCCCAAAAAAGCTGCTCAGCTCAAAAAACTGTCCGAGCGCCTCCGCAAGTTTTCTTTCCCACCTGGGGCAAGCCGCTATTACGCCCTAGAGCTTGCCTCGTGTATCGAGGCTGGCGCTCTCCTTGGCGCGCTCGTAGTTGGCTCCGCGCTGCTTGAGCTTTACGTCCGAGCATTGGTGGTTAGCAACGCTTCAACGGTTCGTCAATCCGCTCCTCTCAGAAAGAAAAACCTAGAAAGTCTGTTGGAAGAGAAGAAAAATCTTAGTTTTGCAGGACTGATTGACAATTTGGTATCTGTGGGCTTATTCGAGAAAGACGACGGCGAGAGTGCCAAAACCCTATACAAGAACATTCGCATACCACTGCTCCACGGGCTAGCACGGCGTTTCGTTCGCCAGCATCAAGAGCCTTTCGGCGACGAGCTTTCCCTACTCCTTGGTGACAAGGCAATATCATCAAGTGATTTAGAGAAAATTATTGAAGATCACGCTCTCGAATATCTGGAGAAACTTGTTGGTATCATCGAAAACAATCGTTTCTAATCACACCGTACGACTAGTCTTCGCTTGCCTGGTGTCGGCTACGTCATCTATTGCGTTTGGCGAAAATCTCCGTACCTTCACAAACAAAGAGTTTGGTTTCACCTTTCAGTATCCGGTTTCGTGGACAGTCCAGCCTTCCGGAACCCCAAACTCAAGAGCGAAGGTCGTCTCCCCTAAGGACAGCCCGTACGCCGGGTGCGCCGTTATCGTGCAGCGGTACCCACAATTATCTTCTCTGAAGCAAGTAGATATCGACCAGGTCTTTGCTAAGCGCCCGCCGCCGTCGGAAATAAAAGAGGGGTTGAGCCAAGGCTTCAGTGACGTCGCAGTTTTAGCGGTGAGTGTGGGCGCCCTGCATTCTCGACCCGCACATCTGGCGCGGGTACGGTACAGCGTCGGCACTGAATCTGGCAAGATACTTTTTTCGGGCCGCATAGTATCGACAGCAACGCCTGGGCTAACGTGGACGGTTTCTTGCGGCGGCCAAGGCTTGGCAAGCTGTAATTAACAGCATCGTCTTTTCCTTCCGGTTTAGATAACGGCAGGAAGGGAGCCGCGAATGTCCCGATCGACTGAAACGCTTGTGCTCAGCATATTTCTGCTGGGCGCGACTCCAATCCATGCCGGCGATGGTACTCAAACGTATCGCGACCGCGAGTATGGATTTTCTTTTGAGTATCCCGTAGCGTGGTCTGCGCAGCCCGGCATCGGAAAAAATACGCGCGTCGTGGTTACTAGCCCCGCGAACCAGCCTGAAGCTAACTGCAACGTCGTTGTTCGTCAGTTCCCTTCGATTGCCAATCAGACTCAAATCGAACTGAACCGTGGGCTTGATGGAAAGGAATTCGAGCATGACTACTGGCTTCGCGATATGCCTAAGAATACTCGGGTGTTCGACCCGAAAAAGCACTCCCTTGGTAAGCAAGTAGCGCGATCAGCCGTCCTTCAAATGTCTGCCTCAATTCAAGGAATCACACAGTATTCCACACAGCTACACCTTATTACACTTCGTCCGGGATTGTTTTTCGGCTTCACATGCGGGGCGAGTGGGGACACGGCCGCCGAAGCAACGGCAGGCTTCACCCATTGGAAGAGAATTTTCTCGAATATTGTTTTCTCGTTGAAGTTCACGGATCAGAAAAAATGAAAATGATAGCGCTCCGTACCCCGATAGCCAGGTACCTCACCGCGGCACTGCTCCTGTCCCTCACAGCCTTCGCGAGCACCGTTCATGCGCAGACCTTCCCCGCGAAACCCCTGCGCATCATCGTGCCCTTCCCGCCCGGCGGTGCGGCCGACGTGACGAGCCGGCTCCTGGGGGAGCAGATGGCGAAGGGTCTGGGGCAGGCGGTGATCGCGGAGAACCGTCCGGGCGCGGGGGCGGTGATCGGGTACGAGGTCGCCGCGCGCGCGACCGGCGACGGTCACACCTTGCTGGTGGTTTTCCCGAGCTTCGTCATCAATCCCGCGGTCAAGCAGGGTTTGAAGTACGATCCCTTGAAGGATTTCAAGGCCGTCGGTCAGACGATCTCGGTGCCGATGGTGTTCGCGGTCAATCCTTCGGTACCGGCGAGTTCTCTTCAGGAGCTGATCGCGCTCGCGCGCGCCAAGCCCGGCGAAATCGCTTACGGGACGCCCGGAGCGGGCACGACTCACCATATCATCGGCGAGATATTCAGGCTCGCCGCCAAGATCAACCTCGTGCACGCGCCGTTCCAGGGCGGCGGGCCGGCGATCACTGCCGCGGTCGGAGGCCATATCCCCATGGTGCTGGCCAACGTGTCCGAAGTCGTACCGTTCGCGAAGAGCGGCAAGATGCGGCCGCTCGCGGTGACGACCGCCGAGCGCGCCGAGGCGATGCCCGATGTCCCGACGATGCGGGAAGTCGGCTACCCCGAGGTCGAATCGACGAACTGGAGCGGACTGGTCGTGCCTGCCACGACACCGCCCTCCGTCGTCTCGCGCTTGAACGCCGAGCTGGGACAGGCGCTGCGCAACATCGAGATACGGGAAAAGCTCAAGACCTACGGAATGTCCCCAGCCCCGGGCACGCCGGAACAGTTCAGCGCACTATTGCAGTCCGAGTCGGCCAGGTACGCAAAAGTCGTGCGTGAAGCGGGGATCAAGGCCGACTAACCGTCTCTTCAAAAGGAGGATCGTCATGAACAAGAAATTCGCTCTAGCTTGGCTGGCCATCTTCGTCGTCTGGATGGGCGGCAGCTTCGTCGTGCACGGCGTGCTGCTCCATCCCGACTACGTAAAGCTCCCCAACCTATTCCGCCCGGAGGCCGACGCCCGGCAATACTTTCCCCTCATGATCCTCGCGCACGTCCTCATGTCCGGCGCGTTCGTGTGGATCTATTCGCGCGGGGTCGAGGCAAAACCGTGGCTCGGTCAGGGGATCCGGTACGGCTGCGTCATCGCGCTGCTTACGGTGGTGCCGGGTTACACGATCTACTACGTCGTGCAGCCCATGCCGGGCATGCACGTGGTCAAGCAGATCGTGTTCGACGGGATCCTGCTTCTGATTCTGGGAGCGGTCGTGGCCTACCTCTATCGCGGCACCACTCGAGCCTGAGAGATCCTTCGCCGCTTCGTTCCCCGGGATGACGCGCGCTTAAGCGCGCGTCACTTCGGTGCCATGCGGATGGCGCCGTCGAGCCGGATCACCTCGCCGTTCAGCATCTCGTTCTCGACGATGTGCCGAACGAGTTGGGCGTAATCCGCCGGCTTGCCCAGGCGCGGCGGAAACGGCACCTGCTTGGCGAGCGCCTGCTGCACGTCCTTCGGCATGCCGAGCAGCATCGGCGTCTCGAAAATGCCCGGGGCGATGGTGCACACGCGGATGCCGTCGCGCGAAAGGTCGCGCGCGATCGGGAGCGTCATGCCGACCACGCCGCCTTTCGACGCCGAGTAGGCCGCCTGTCCGATCTGCCCGTCGTAGGCCGCCACCGAAGCCGTATTGACGATCACACCGCGCTCGCCCACGGCGTTCGGCTGCCCCTTCGCCATCGCGACCGCGGCGAGCCGGATCATGTTGAAGGTGCCGATGAGGTTGATGTTGATGACGCGCGTGAACGAGGCGAGCGAATGCGGCCCGTCCTTCTTCACCGTGCGCTCGGCGATGGCGATGCCGGCGCAATTCACCAGGCCTTGCAGGGCGCCGAAATTCTTGTGCGCTTCGTCCACTGCGGCCTGCCCATCGGTCTCCGAGGTGACGTCGCATCTGACAAGGCGCGCCTTTGCCCCTAGCTGCTTCGCGAGCGCCTCGCCCTTGTCGGCCTGAAGGTCGGCGATGACGACGTTTGCGCCGGCTTCGGCGAGCATTTTGACCGTGCCTTCGCCGAGACCCGAGGCGCCGCCGGTGACGATGAATGTGCTGCCTTTGAGCTGCATAGAGTTTCCCCTAGCCTTTCTTCGCCGGTTTCTTCTTCTCCAGCATGAGCCCCGGCCGGTCGCGTAAGAGCGGATCCAGCCCGTTCTTTGCGACGAGATAAGTCCAGCGCTCGAATTTTTTCTCCCGCTCGAATTTCTCGAGGAGCTTCTTGCGGTATTCGTCGAATTCCGTATCCTTTTTCGCCTTGTCCTCGGCTTTTTCGCCTTTGGCCCGAGTTCGCGCTTTACGCGGCTCGCCTCCAACCGCGATGCCGACGTAGTAATTGTCTCCGACCCGCTTGCCGACTTTCAGCGTATAGCTCAAGCCGTCGAACGTATCGGCTTTGATGACGATCGCGTGATCGAGGCCGGTGTCGGCCTTGCCAGGATCGGCGACCACATCGACGAGGTTCACCCAGCCGAGCGAGCTCGCAAGGTCGGTCGCCTTCTGCAGATCGGGCTTTTCCTTCGAGCCGGCGAACTTCCAGTCGGTGGACTCGGTCCCGCGCGTCACGCTCCAGCGCGGCCTTCCGTCCTTCGAAGACGAAATCGACTTCACGCCATCGGCCCGGAAGAGATCCTTGACGAGCCACTGTTCGGGCTTGGATTCGACTTCCGTCAGCGGCTCCCCGACGGCGAGCAGCGTGCCGGCATCGCCGCCTTCAGCCAGGTAACGGCCCGTCGCCTCGGTGTCGCCGCGCGAAAGCGCAGCGACCGGCGGGTTCTTCACGATTTTCTTTCCGAGAAGCAACCGCCCGAGCGAGCCGCCCTTGGCGTCCTTCAGCTCGATCAGCGTCCCCGCGCCCGCCGCCTTGTCCTTCGGTTCGAGGAGCTCGAGGCGGGCGCGCCGGCTCTCGGGCAGGGGCTCGCTCTGCACGACCTTCAATTCGGCGAGCTTGACCAGAAGCGCGGCAACGCGATCCGTGTCGGCCGCAAATCCGGCACGCTCGCGCACGCTCCAGCCGGTCTCGCCGCGAACAAGGTGCAGCTCCCCCGACGAGTCCCGGATCGCAATCTCGGCGACCTCGATCAAGCGCAGGCCGGGAATCGCCTTCTGCCCGGCGCGCGAATCCGCCGCCGTCCAGGCCGAGCGGTCGGACAGGATGACGGCGGCGCCCGCCGCGGCGAGGACCGCGAGCACCGCGAGCGCGATGAGGAATTGCCTGCGGTTCACAGGGCGGGCGTCCTGCGGCGGCGCAGGATCGCGAGCACGATGCCGGCGAGCGCCACGAGCAGGGGCATCAGCGCGATGTTCGCCACCTTGGTCCAGAACTGAAGCGCTTCGCTGTCGGCGCGCAGCTCGCGGCGGACCTCTTTCAGCGCCAGGCGTGTCTCCGCGGCTTTCCTGCGGAAGTTCTCGAGCTCGGTCTGCTGCTCGGCCGAGAGAATCGCCCCCGCGCCCTGCCCCCTGCCCTTTTGCAGCGCGTTCAGCTTTTCCTGGGTCTGACCGAGGTTGTCCTCCAGCTCCTTGATCTTGCCGAGATAGGCCTGCTGCGCCCTCGCCTCCATGTCGCGGATCACGGTGAACGGGCGCGCGGCGCTCGCGCGGCTGCGCAGCTTGATGAGCGCGGGGTCGCCTGCGAACTGGTCCACCAGCGCCTGGGCAAAAGCGAGGTTGCCGTTGCGCGGGATCACGATCCGCTGCCCGAAAATCTCCTGGATCTGCACCGCCGCGCCGTCGTTGATGAAATCGCTGTCCCCGACGAGCACGACGGCATTGTCGGCCGCCGATTCCTTGAGCTGCGCGGCGCTCGCGTCGGGCGCCTTCGCCGCCTTCTTTTCAGGCGCTTTTGGCACGTTTTTGTCGCCCTTGCCCTCAAGCGTAGGCCGGCCTTCGGGGAACGCGGTCTTGAACTTTCCCGTGAGGCGAACGGCAAGCGGATATTCGGTGCCCGAAGGCTTGAACCCCCGGATAGCCACCTCGCCTTGCGTCGTGGCCGCGAACGAATCGACGAGCTGGGAATACGCGGAACTCCTGATCAGGACCGTTTCGCTCAGACCTTCGACGGGCTTGCCGGTGAGCGCTCCTGCAAAGGGCATGAGCAGCGCCCCGAGCCGTGCCGTGGTGATGTCGTCCGCAGCGAAAGCATTGTCGTTGAGCGAGAGCAGCGTCGGCAGGGTGCGCGCTCCCGCACCCGTGAGGTAACGCATGTCGAGCACGACCTTCCCCGGGTCGAAGCCCAGGCCCCAGGCCTTGAGCAGCCTGTCGAGCGAGGACGGCGTGCCCCCTCCGCCCATGCCTCCCATTTGGCCCATCTGGTCGAAATAGGCATTCGGATCGAGCAAAGCGATGAGCTTCCCGCCGCGCAGCACGAACTGGTCGAGCGCGTACTGCGCCCGCTCGCCGATGCCGCGCGGATGGATCACCAACAGCACCTTAATATCGTCGTCGATTTGTTCAGGATCCAGGCCGACGCGCTTCACGGTGTAGTCGCGCCGGAGCTCGCCGATGAACACCTGCGGCTCCAGCGGCTGGCCTCCGGTAAACTGGCTCGGCGGCATGCCGAATACCGGCAGCGCGCTCATCACCCCGATCACCGGCTTCGCTTGTGCGACGGCGCGCGCGATTGCGCGCACCAGATCGTATTCGAGCAGCGGCTCGCGATCGGGCGCAAGCGCCGGCAGGGCCAGCTTCTGGTCCGTGTAGCTGACCGAGGCGCCGAGGTAGAACTTCTCGCCCGAGGGCGTGACCTGGGCTTCGACGCCTTCCAGGGTTGCAGAGTCCTCGGCATCGGAGTCCGGCTGGGGATCGAGCTTCTCGACCGTGACCTTGCCGCGGCCGGCCTGCCTGAACTCCGCGAGCAGGTCCTCGACCCTTCGCCCGTACGCCTTGATGGGCAGAGGGATCTCGCTCTGGCTGAAGTACAGGCGGATCTTGACCGGAGACTCGAGTTTGCCGAGAACCGCGCGCGTGCCCTCGGAGAGCGTGTAGAGCTTGCCCTGGGTCAGATCGATGCGCCCCCTCGCCGCGCCCAGTACCAGATTGAGCAGGACGAGGATGATCAGGGCGGCGACGAGGCCGCCGGCCGAATACAGCAGAGTTTCGGTCTTCCTGTGCATGGTCGGCTTCAGCCGGTCCGGTGGTTGCGGATGACGACGCCGGTCGCGAACAGCGCGTAGGCCGTCACCGAGAGAAAATAGAGCAGGTCGCGCGAATCGAGCACCCCCTTCTGGAAGCCGTCGTAATGGGTGAGGACGGAAAATTTCGCGACCCCTTCCACCAGCCAGGGGCTCGCCCAGCGCGCGAGCAGATCGGTCAGAGGCGGAAACCCGACCAGGATAAGAAGCAGGCACAGGAGCACTGCGAGGATGAAGGCGATGACCTGGTTGCGTGTAAGGGCCGAGGTCATGCAGCTGATCGCGAGATAGGCTCCGGCGAGCAGCGCCGCTCCGACATAGCCGCTCGCGATCACTCCGTTATCAGGATCGCCCAGCCAGTTGACCGTCACGATCATCGGGAAGGAGAGCGCCAGCGCGGCGATGAGAAACAGCCACGAGGCGAGAAACTTGCCGATGATCGCCTGCCAGGCGGCCACCGGCATCGTCAGCAGAAGCTCGATCGTCCCGAGCCGCCGCTCCTCGGACCACAGGCGCATCCCCGCGGCGGGCACCAGAAACAGGAACAGCCACGGCAGCCAGTTGAAGAACGCCGCGAGAGAGGCCTCGCCCCGCTCGAAAAAGCCGCCGAAGGTAAACGTGAAGAATCCGGAAAGCAGAAGAAAGATCACCAGGAACACGTAGGCGACCGGGGACTCGAAGTACGCCGAAAGCTCGCGCTTTGCGATGGTCCAGATTGCCGCCCAGTGACTACTCATGCTGCCGCCTCTGCAGCGGTGTCCGAGCGCGTGATCGAACGGAAGAAATCCTCGAGCTTTCCCGTGGCGGCGCGCGCCTTGAGCTCCTGGGGAGTGCCGTTGGCGACGATGCGGCCGCGGTCGATGATGATCGCGCGGGTGCAGGCCGCCTCGACCTCCTCGAGGATGTGCGTCGAGAAGATGATCGCCTTGTTCTCGCCCATCTTGCGTATCAGCGTGCGCACCTCGTGCTTCTGGTTTGGATCGAGCCCGTCGGTGGGCTCATCCAGGATCAGCACCTCGGGATCGTGGATCAGCGCCTGCGCCAGGCAGGTGCGGTGGCGGAAGCCCTTCGAAAGCGTGTCGATCGTCTGCCCGAGCACGTTCTCCAGATGGCACAGCTCGACGACGCGGCGTATCGCGCTGCGGCGCGCCTCGCCGCGCAGGCCGCGCATCTCGGCGGCGAACTTGAGGAACGACAGCACGGACATTTCGGTATAGGAAGGCGCTGCCTCCGGAAGATAGCCTATACTGCGCTTCACCTCGATCGGATTTTCCTGCACGTCGAGCCCGCACACCGAGACCGCGCCCGCGCTCGGGGGAATGAAGCCGGTGATCATGCGCATCGTGGTCGACTTGCCCGCGCCGTTGGGCCCGAGGAATCCCAGCACCTCGCCCTTGCCGACCTCGAAGGAGACGCCGTCGACTGCGCGTTTCGACCCGAAGGACTTGCTGAGATTCTCCACCTTGATCACGGCGCCCCTCCAAAACACATGCACAGACCGGGAATGGTCGGCTGAAGTTCCCCGCCGCTGCCGGCGGAAACGAATTCTAGCGCAACCTCGATCCGGATATAAGCAAATGACCAATGACCATCAGTCCGCGCTTTCAAGCAGCGTGACGAAAGCCTTATAATTTTCCCTTTCGCGCCGCCTCCGGGCGGGCCTGAAACGCAAAGGATCGCGCGATGACCCACGTCGTCATGGAAAGCTGTATCAAGTGCAAATACACCGACTGCGTCGACGTCTGCCCCGTCGATTGCTTCCACGAGGGGCCGAACATGCTGGTGATCGACCCGGACGAATGCATCGATTGCGCGGTCTGCATCCCCGAGTGTCCGGTGAACGCGATCGTGCCCGAGGAAGACGTGCCCGAGGAGCAGAAGAAATTCACCGCGCTGAACGCCGAGCTCGCCAAGATCTGGCCGGTGATCACGGACGCCAAACCCGGGCCCGAGGACGCCGACCAGTGGAAGGACGTGAAGGACAAGCTCCCGCTCCTGGAGCGCTAGGCGCGGGATGCTGAAGCTTGCTCACGGCCTGTCCATCGCGGAACTCTACGGGCGCGACGGCCTTGTCAGGCTCGACGCCGCATTCCTGGACCACCTCGGCGCCGCGGAATCCGCGCTGAGACCGCAGCTCGAGGCCGCGCGCGCGGCTCCCAGTCTCGATTCGAAAGCAGAATCGGCGCTGATCCTCGAGATCGCGCCGCATCTGGACGACTTTCTCGCCGAGCTGTTCGGCATCGAAACGGAGTTCCGCACGCTGGCGGCCCGCCACAACGAGCTCGCCCCGCTCTACGCGGTCAAGCGCCAGTTCGTGCAGCGCCGCGCGGCGAACAAGGTGAAGCCCGAGGAGGCGGCCAATCTCGACGGACCCGCGCTCGAGGCCGAGCTGAAAAAGGATCACCTGGACGGGCGCTTCGATGAGCTCACGTTCGCGAGAAAGGTCGCCCATTGGCTCGCCGATGAAGCCCGGCACGCGGTTCCGCTCGACCTGGCGCTGAAGTACTCTGCCTGGGCGCTGCACACCCCCGCCGGCCGCGAACACGTGAACGCAGGAGTGCTTTTTAAGGCGCCGGCCAAGATCGATCCGCTCAACCTCCTCGTGCACGCGCAAAAGAGCGACCGGGATGGCGTCGTCGCCTACACGATCCGCCCCGAGCATATCCGCAGGCGCAATGGCTTCGCTCTCACCGATCCGGGTACCGACCTCGTCGGCGCCCTCGACCAGGCGAACTACTGCATCTGGTGCCACACGCAGGGCAAGGATTCCTGCTCCAAGGGTCTCCGGGAGAAACCGCCCGCGGAGACACCGGACAAGGTGGTGTTCAAGAAGAGCCCGTTCGGCGTGACGCTCGCCGGTTGCCCGCTGGAAGAAAAGATCTCCGAGTTCCACACGCTCAAAGCGCAGGGCCACGCGCTCTCGGCGCTCGCCGTGATCGTCATGGACAATCCCATGGTGGCCGCGACCGGGCATCGCATCTGCAACGACTGCATGAAAGCCTGCATCTTCCAGAAGCAGGAGCCCGTGAACATCCCGCAGATCGAGACGCGCACCTTGAAAGACGTGCTGGAGCTGCCCTGGGGCTTCGAGATCTACTCGCTGCTCACGCGCTGGAACCCGCTCAATTTCCGCCGGCCGCTGCCCCAACCGGCGACCGGCTACAAGGTGCTCATTGCCGGCATGGGGCCCGCGGGCTTCACCCTCGCCCACTACCTCATGAACGAGGGACACGCCGTGGCAGGCATCGACGGCCTGAAGATCGAGCCGCTGCCGGCCTGCTTTTCCGGAATCGATGCCGACGGGAGCCGCGTCCCCATCGAGCCGATCCGGGACGTGCAAGCGCTCTATGAGGGCCTCGACGACCGCGTCATGGCGGGATTCGGAGGCGTCGCCGAGTACGGCATCACCGTGCGCTGGGACAAGAATTTCCTCAAGCTCGTGCGCCTCCTGCTCGAGCGGCGTGCGCAGTTCGCGATGTACGGGGGCGTGCGCTTCGGCGGCACGGTCACCATCGAGGACGCGTTAGAGCTCGGCTTCGACCACGTGGCCCTTTGCATGGGCGCGGGCAAGCCCACGGTGCTCGACATCCCGAACGGGCTCGCGCGCGGCGTGCGTGCGGCCTCCGACTTCCTGATGGCGCTTCAGCTCACCGGCGCGGCCAAGGCGGACTCCATCGCCAACATGCAGCTGCGCCTGCCCGTGGTGGTGGTCGGCGGCGGCTTGACCGCGATCGACACCGCGACCGAATCGCTCGCCTACTATCCGGTGCAGGTGGAGAAGTTCCTGATGCGCTACGAGACCCTCGTCGCGGAGACGGGCGAGGATGCGGTGCGCCGGAAGTGGGACGACCAGGAACGCGAGATCGCCGAGGAGTTCCTCGCGCACGCGCGCGCGATCCGCGAGGAACGCGCCCTCGCCGCGCGCGAAGGCCGCGCCGCGCGCGTCGTCGAGCTCCTCCGGCACTGGGGCGGCGTCACCATCGCCTACCGGCGCCGGCTGATCGACAGCCCTTCCTACACGCTCAATCACGAGGAAGTCGAGAAGGCGCTCGAGGAAGGGGTCGCTTTCTGCGAAAGCCTGTCGCCGGTGGCGGTGGACGTGGACAATTACGGCGCCGCGCGCGGCATCCGCTTCGCCCGGGAAAGCGGTCTCGGCGGCGAATCCGCGGAGCACTGGCTCGCGGCGCACACCGTGTTCGTCGCCGCCGGGACCCAGCCGAACACGGTGCTCGCCCGCGAGGACGCGGCGCACTTTCAGCTCGACGGAAGATATTTCCAGGCCTGCGACGAGGACGGACGGCCGTTGAGCCCGCAGCGCGCGAGCTCCAAGCCCGAGCGCGCCGACGTGCTGCTGTCGCGCCTTCCCGACGGGCGCTTCGTCAGCTTCTTCGGCGATCTGCATCCCTCCTACTTCGGCAACGTCGTCAAGGCGCTCGCTTCGGCGCGCCAGGGCTACCCGGTCGTGTCGCGCGCGCTGGCAAAAACCCCTCCGCGGTCACGGAGCGCGGCGGGCGAGTTCTTCGCTTCGCTCGCCGGCCAGCTGCTCGCGACCGTGCACAAGGTCGAGCGGCTCACGCCCGCGATCGTCGAAGTGGTGGTGAAGGCCCCGCTCGCTGCGCGTAAATTCCGGCCCGGCCAGTTCTACCGGCTCCAGAATTTCGAGACCCTCTCCCCGATCGTGACAAACGCCGCCACGACGACCCGCCTTCAGATGGAGGGGCTCGCGATGACCGGTGCTTGGGTGGACCGGGACCGCGGCCTCGTCTCGACGATCGTGCTCGAGATGGGCGGTTCATCGGACCTGTGCGCGATGCTCCAACCCGGGGAGCCCGTGATCCTCATGGGCCCCACGGGCAGCCCGACACACATCGCGGCGAACGAAACGGTGATCCTCGTGGGCGGGGGCCTGGGCAACGCGGTCCTGTTTTCGATCGGCGCGGCGTTCCGGGCTCGAGGGTCGAAAGTGCTCTATTTTGCCGGCTACAAGAAAGTTATCGACCGCTACAAAGTAGCCGAAATCGAAAGCGCCGCAGACGTGGTCGTGTGGTGCTGCGATGAGGAGCCGGGATTCAGGCTGGAAAACGCAAAAGCGCGTCCGCAAGACAGAAGCTTCGTGGGAAACATCGTCCAGGCGATGGACGCCTACGCGCAGGGGAGGCTCGGGCTTCCCTCGATCCGCACCGAGGATGCCGACCGGCTCATCGCCATAGGCTCCGATCGCATGATGGCGGCGGTCGCGCGCGCGCGCCACGACGTCCTCAGGGACTATCTCAGGCCGCATCATCTCGCGATCGGCTCGATCAATTCGCCGATGCAGTGCATGCTCAAGGAAATCTGCGCGCAGTGCCTGCAGCCGCACCGCGACCCGCGGACAGGAAAGACGACCTACGTCTTCTCCTGTTTCAATCAGGACCAGGAGCTCGACAGCGTGGATTTCGGCGCTCTCTCGGAGCGCCTCAAGCAGAATTCGCTGCAGGAAAAGATCACCGCGCAGTGGATACGACACTGCATGCCGGAGCTGCGCAAGCAACGAACCTTGGTTTGACCGAAACGAATCCCGCAGACTCGCGGGAGCGGAAAATCAGTGCCAGTCCTTGCGAGGCGGGATCGGCAGCGGCATCACGGCAATGCCCTCTTCCAGGAGGTCGCGCGTCTCCTCGCCGGTCGCCACGCCGCGGATATTTCGCTGCGGGACTTCCCTGTGATGGATACGCCGCGCCTCGGCGGGGAAATCCTCTCCCACGTTCTCGGTGTTGAGCAGGATGTAGTCGATGGCTTCGTGCAGGTTGTGCGGCCGCGCGGCCGGCGGCTGCGCGCTCTCCCGCGTCGGCTCGCCATCCGCCCTGGCGATTTTCGCCGTGAGCAGCTTTTCGATGCTGGAATCGCTGCAGACCGGGCACGACAGCAGGCCGCGGGCCTTCTGGCCCTCGAAGTCACCGGCCGAAGCGAACCAACCCTCGAACCGGTGGCGATCCGCACAAATGAGCTCAAATACGATCACGTTCTCGTTCCTTGGAAAACATTCTACCGCGCTCGGATCATATCGGTGCGCCAATGCATTGTTTCAAGAGCTGAACCAGGTCCGATAGGCCCACAGCGCGCACAGAGCCGCCGCGGCGATCCAGACCGCGACGATGACAAATGCGGCAACGCGGCTCTCGGGACGAGCGCTCGCCATCTTCTCCTGCGCCCGCGCCCGGCACTCCTCCAGAATCGGAAGAGGAATCATCCTGATCGCGAGCACGATCCCGAGCGGGATCAGTATGAGATCGTCGAGGTATCCCAAGATAGGAACAAAGTCCGGGATAAGGTCGATCGGGCTCAGCGCATAGGCTACGATTCCCGCGACCAGAAGCTTCGCGTACCACGGCGTGCCGGGATGGCGCGCGGCGAACCAAAGGGCGAGAGTCTCGCTCTTGAGGTGGCGCGCGCGTTGTTTGAGGCTGGACAGCAGCGGCATCGCCGTCGGAGACTACGCGTCGCCGGGCTCCGCCGTCGGGCCCGCCGAAGCCGGCAATTTCTCGAACGACATGGCGAATCCGAAGAGTATTGCGAGCACGCCCATGATCAACCAGAGCAGGGCCTCCACGAGGCTGCTGCGAGCCGCGTATTCCGCCCGGGAGTAATAGGCCAGCACGCGCTCGCGTCGCAGGAGATCTTCCTGGGTCGGAGCATAGGTCCTGGTTTCGCCGCCGCGATCGACATAGCTTGCCAGCGTCCCGGACCCCATGAAGGTCTGACGCGCTCGCGCCAGGCTCGCGGCTTCCTTTCTCTCCGGCGAAAGTCCTCCACCCCAGTTCGCGGGCAGTTGCGTAGCCGAGGGCTTTCGTTGATTCATGCTCAACGTCGCTAGGTCGACGTATTTCCAGTACGCGAACCCGCCGTAGAGCGCGCAGATGGCCGCCGCCAATACCGTCATCAGCACCGCCTTGCCACGCACGCCGTACGCGCTCAGCCGCCGCGTGCCGTCGAACAGACATAGAAAAGCCGCCGCCCCCCCGATCACGTTCAAAGCGAAGTCGACCCAGTTTTCAGTCATGGCGAGAGCGAACGTCCCGGAGGAAAATGGAGAGCGAATGCCACGAAACCATATTACTCCGATGGTGCCCGGGGCAGGGGTCGAACCTGCATGACGGAATTACCCGTCGAGGGATTTTAAGTCCCTTGTGTCTACCAGTTTCACCACCCGGGCTCAGGTGCGGGATTGTGTCAGAAAGAAACTGGGAGCGGGTGCCCTCCAGTCCGGCTGGAGGCGGGGGTCCGGAGAGGCATCACTCTGGGCGCATCTCGACCTTCGGGGGGCGACCCCGCCCCCGATTCCCTACGCTCGGCAAGCCGTCAATGTACTTGGCGATTGCCTCGATTTGAAAGAGGGTCTTGAAACGGGAGAGATTTCCTATTGAATTGGCCGAGTACATGTGCTACTCGTATCCGTATCTTGACGGCCGAGGCCGTGGTAAAATGATTTCGCTAAATCACTTTACGGTGCGCCCATGTCCTCTACGGTCACATTGAGTAGCAAGAACCAAGTCGTCATCCCTCAGGAAGCGCGCAAGAAGCTCGGCGTCGGGCCCGGCGCGCGTCTGCTAGTGCTGGTCAAGGAGGACCGGATCGTTTTCATGCCCGAGCCGCGCCACTTCGTTAAGCGCTTCTCCGGTCGGCACAAAGGCGTCTGGGGCAAAGGCTACCTTGAGCGCGAGAGACGCGCTTGGCGGCGCTAGCCTCGGTTCTCGCCGGCCACCGACTGGTCGCGCTCGACACTTCGGTCTGGATTTATCACTTCGAGGGGTCAGCCGCCTACGGTCGGGCCGCAGACAGCGTGCTGGAAGCCGTCACCCAGGGAAAAGTCGGGGCGGTGGCTTCCGAACTGGTATTGCTCGAGCTACTGGTCGCCCCGCTGAAGAAGGGGGTGCAGGACGTTGCGGACGAGATCGAGCTGACGCTGCTGCATTTTCCGAATCTGCAACTTGCGCCGGTGACGCGTGCGGTGCTCGTTCGCGCGGCCGAGATCAGGGCGCGATACGGGCTGCGCACGCCGGACGCAATCATGCTCGCTACCGCCGTCGAGTCGGGTGCCACGCTTGCTGTCACCAACGACAACGCTTGGCAGAAAATGAAAGAAATCGAAGTTCTGTTGGTGCGGGATCTGAAGGCTTAGATAAATCCGTTCAACAAATTCCGGGACATTGCCTGGCGAATACGCCTCGAAACGCTCAAGCAGGACAAGAAGCTTCAGACGATGCTCGGGTTCGCGGGATCGAAGCGTTGAGGTACCCGGGCTTCGCAATTCGCCCGACTCGCGCCCTGCCCTTCCTCGGGCTTCTAGCCGCACTGCTTCTCGCCGCGGGCGCGGCGCATCCCCAAGTGTCCGCTGCTCAAAAACCGCGTCCGCAGGTGAAGGCCACGGCCTGAAGGTTAGTCATCGTCTGCAACGTTTCGCTTGGTGCTAAGTAACCCCGAAACAAGCAGCCAACAAATAGCAAAGCCACAGATCCAATAGATCATCAACTCCCAGCCAATTGCTACCAAGAAGAT
>WNFY01000362.1_pt1 | contig 39008 bp, 38 predicted proteins | sample 5400091 | NCBI WGS metagenome assembly WNFY01 (sample SAMN13153364, study PRJNA577476) | soil metagenome | isolation source: 60 cm soil or saprolite under grassland replicate 1 | place: USA:California | collected 2016-06-15 | reverse complement strand
AACTGAAATTCCATCGGGATGCCAGTGACCACGCCTATCAGGAAATTGAGGGCGAATATCCTGGCCCAGAACCGAGCGGCTTGGTTATAGCGTTCGTCTTTGTGGCGGAGAGAGATCGTCTTCAGGACAACGATCAGCAGCGCCAGTCCCATGGTCAACTGCGGGAAGAGGTAGTGGTACGTAATGGTAAACGCGAAGTGGATTCTGTGCAGTAGGAGTGCAGTCACGGAAGAAGTCTACACAAACTAGAGTTAGCGTTTCTGTGATTGCGATCACACAATTGCCGGCTGGGATTCGCAACAGTTGCTGGAGCTTTTGAGGCGCCGGAGCAAGTCGTTCACCAGTGCTACGCTCTGCGGTACTGCGCTGACTACCCTAGGAGAAAGCTCGTCCCCGTGATCAAAGCACTCTCCACTAATTGAAATGAGAAAGCCCCGCGGGCTGGCCTGGTACAACTGCTTACAAAGGCCCAGGACTTGAGCGGGTGTGAGGTGATGAGAAAAGCACGCTTGCAATCGCTCCACAGAGACGGGTTCGCAAACGACTTTGCCTGGATCACCGTTGCCAGTCGCATCCAGAAAAATCACCGTATCAGCCCGGCTTGAATCTTCAGCCAGCTCGGGCGTGAGTTGGTGAGTGCAAATGACTTCACCCAGAAAAGCCAGCTTTCGTCTGATTTCTTCCGCCGCCTGCCAGGCCACTCCGTCATCCGAGCGAAGCGGGTTTCCATAGGCGATGACCAGAATGCGATCGGCAAATTTGTTTTCAGAATTCATCAACGCTTCACCTCATCGAGCACATCACCGTCTCGACTGAGCAGTTGGACTTTGAGCGCCATCTGCCCGACAGCGTGAGTTGAGCAACTCAAGCACGGATCGTAAGCGCGGATGACTGCCTCTACCCGGTTGAGCATGCCATGCGTGAGCTTTTCGCCTCGCACGTAGCGTTGCGCGACTTGAAGCACGCTGCGGTTCATCGCGAGATTGTTTTGTCCTGTGGCGATTATGAGATTGCACCAGCGAATCAATCCCTGCTCGTCGATCTTGTAATGATGAAACAGCGTACCCCGAGGCGCTTCCGCGGCGCCGACTCCTTCAAGTGCATTCGGTCGCGCGATAGCGCGAACATGCTTTGATAGGATTTCAGGGTCATTGAGCAGTTCCTCCAATCGCTCCACGCAATACAGAATCTCGATCAGCCGCGCCTGATGATAATGGAACGAGCTGAGCACTGCGGTGCGTTGCAACTCGTGAAACTCTGCCAATTCCTGATCGGCGCGCGGGGTGCCGCAACGGTCGGATACATTCAAGCGGGCGAGTGGTCCGACCCGATAGATTCCATCCGGAAATCCCTTCGGTTTGTAATAAGCGGACTTCAAATAACTCCACGGTTCCACCTTCTCGCCCAAAAAATCGAAGTAACGCGCAGGATCGAGGCGGTTCGCAACAACGTGGCCAGACGCATCCACGATTCGCAGCTTGCCGTCATAAAAGGTGAGACCGCCGTCTTCCTTGACCGTGCCCATGAAAAGCGATGGGAAGTTGCCAAAGGACGCGATCTCCTCGCGAAAACGTTCCATGGTGCCTTTGAGCCAAACGATGCTGCGTACCGCAATCGCCAGTGCTTCAGGAATGGTCTGCAGAATTGCGTCACGATCTTCCTGACTGAGTGGATTGCTGACTCCTCCCGGGACAACCCATGCGGGATGAATGCGCTTTCCGCCCAGACGTTCGATGATTTGCTGTCCGAACTTTCTCAAGTTGATTCCGTCGCGGGCAAGTTGAGGATATTTCTCGAGAACACCGAAAAGGTTACTCTTGGCGGGATCGGCATCCATTCCCAGCAAGAGATCCGGCGAGGAGAGGTGAAACAAACTGAGAGCATGCGATTGCACGACTTGTGCCAGTCCGAAAATGCGACGCAGCTTGTCGGATGTTGGAGGAATCTTGACAGCCAGCAGCGCATCGCACGCCTTCGCCGATGCAATCAGATGGCTGACCGGACAAATGCCACAGATGCGCGCCATCAGCGATGGCATCTCGGAAAATGGACGGCCCTCACAGAATTTCTCGAAACCACGGAACTGGGTCACGTGAAAACGGGCATCTTCGACGCGGCCCTGCTCGTCGAGGTGGAGCGTAATCTTGGAGTGACCCTCGATTCGGGTGACAGGATCAATGATGATGGTTTTGCGCTCTGCCAATTTCTCTCCTAAGCTCCGAATCTAGTTTTTGTGCTCAGTTCCGGTTGTCTTCCCTCCAGTAATTCTGTCAGCGCGTAGTAAATCACGTCGGCTGAAGGCGGGCATCCAGGAATGTACACGTCCACAGATACGACTTCATGTACCGGCCTCGCATAAGGCAATAGCCTTGGAATGACCTGATCGGGAGTTCCCGGATCAAGGGTCGCAGTCTCGCGATATGCGCGGTCGTAGACAGATTGCACGGTAAATGGATTACGCATCGCCGGAACATTGGCCGTGACCGCGCAATCACCGAATGACACCAACAATTTGGTACGCCCGCGAATCATCTGGATCTTGTGTAAGTCTTCCTCGCTGCTGACCGCGCCTTCGATGAGTGCGATATCCACATCTGGCGGGAATTCTTTCGTGTCCACCAATGGGCTGTACACAAGGTCAACTTTGTCAGCCAATTCGATTAGTCGCTCGTCCATATCCAAGAAGGACATATGACAGCCGGAGCAACCGTCAAGCCAGACCGTCGCGAGCTTCTTCTTGCTCATTCGTGCTCCTCTCGCATCAGCGTCAGATACGGTAGGAAGTCCCGGCGCTTCGCCATCTCAGCCACCGAGCGCCCTTTCTCGAACAAAGCACCAGTGGGGCAGACGTGGACGCACTTGCCGCAACTGGTACATGTCTCGGACGAACCCCACGGTTCGTTCAAATCAGTGACCACATGCGATCCGATACCGCGTCCCAACACGTCCCAGGTATGCGCGCCTTCGATCTCGTCGCAAACGCGTACGCAGCGCGTACAAAGAATGCAGCGGTTGTGATCTATTACAAAACGATCGTGCGAGGCATCAATTTGCTCTTTGGGATAACGATATGGAAAGTGAATGTGCGTGATTCCCAGCTTCTGCGCCATGGTCTGCAATTCGCAATGACCATTAGAAACGCACACAGAGCAAATGTGGTTGCGCTCGCTGAAGAGTAGCTCGACGATCATCCGGCGATAATTCTGCAGCCGCTCGGAGGCGGTGGTTACTTCCATCCCCTCTTCGACCCGAGTAACGCACGACGGCAGCAGCTTGTTTGAACCCTTCACTTCCACCAGGCACAAGCGGCAAGCACCCACTGCAGAGAGTCCTTCGAGCTCGCACATCCTCGGAATAAAGATCTTGTTCTCGCGGGCGACATCCAGAATGGTTTCGTCAAGGCGCGCGCTGAAATCGCGGCCATCAATTTTGAGCGTCTTTACTGCGCTCGCTGGAGTCATGCGCTCACCCTCTCAGCCTGTTTACCACAGACTCCGGCCGGGCATTTGTGATCCTCAATGTGAGCTTTGTATTCCCCGGCGAAGGACTTCAGTGTGCTCACGACCGGATTCGGCGCAGATTGTCCCAGTCCGCAGAGACTCGTGTGCTTGACGAGATCGCAGAGTTCTTCGAGCAGTTTCAGGTCTTGCTGCGTGGCAGACATATTGGTAATTGCGCTCAGAATGCGATGCATCTGATAAGTGCCGACGCGGCACGGAATGCACTTGCCGCAGGATTCGGTCATGCAGAAATCCATAAAGTATTTCGCCACGTCAACCATGCAGGAACTCTCGTCCATCACAATCATGCCGCCAGACCCCATGATTGAGCCGGCTTTGGCCAGGGATTCGTATTCTACTGGCATGTCCAGAGTTTCCGAGGGCAGACACCCGCCTGATGGCCCGCCCGTCTGCACGGCTTTGAATTTGCGGCCTTCGGGAATGCCACCGCCAATTTCGAAAACCATTTCGCGCAGCGTAATCCCCATAGGCACTTCGACTAGCCCGGTGTTCTGCACACGACCTGCGAGCGCGAAAACTTTGGTTCCTTTGCTCTTCTCCGTGCCGATTCCTGCGTACCATGCACCACCATTGCGGATGATTGGGGGAACGTTCGCGTAGGTTTCAACGTTATTGATCAGCGTCGGCTGACCCAGCAGGCCTTCCATTGCGGGATAAGGAGGCCGGGGGCGCGGGGTCCCGCGTTTGCCTTCGATGGATGCGATCAGCGCGGTCTCTTCCCCGCAAACGAATGCTCCGGCGCCGAGGCGCAGATCAATGCGCAAACTGAATTTTGTCCCGCAGATGTTTGTGCCCAACAGGCCCAGACGCTCTGCCTGGCGAATGGCGATCTTGAGCCGCTTGATAGCCAGCGGATATTCGGCGCGGACGTAGATGTAGCCTTCGGATGCACCGACTGCATACGCGGCGATTAACATGCCTTCGAGGACCCGATGCGGATCGCTTTCAAGTACGCTGCGGTCCATGAATGCGCCGGGGTCGCCTTCGTCTGCGTTGCAGATCACGAACTTCTGTGTCCCAACGGCTTTTGAAACCGTGCTCCACTTCAGCCCGGTGGGATAGCCCGCGCCGCCACGCCCGCGCAGGCCGCTGGTCGTGACTTCCGAAATCACCTGCTGCGGAGCCATTTCGGTCAGAGCTCTTATCAGCGCACGATATCCGTCGTGGGCTATGTAGTCCTCAATCCGTTCGGGATCGATTACGCCGGAGTTCTCCAGCACGATCTTTTTCTGGCGCTGGAAAAAAGGGACATCGGTTGGGTACTGTAACCGCGAAACCGGAGGGCCGCCTATGCTGTCGAGCAGGTCCGCGGCGTCAGTCGAGGCTACGTGCTTGTACATCTGGCCGCTGCTGGTTGAAACCAGCGGACCCTCGGAGCACAATCCCATGCACCCGACTCCCTTGGCCTGGCAATGGTCACCTGAGCCGCGGCGGGTAATCTCTTTGGTGAGTGCGTCTTTTACGGCGTCGCTTTGGCAGGAGAGGCAGCCAGCCGCAACGCACACATTCACTCGCTCGGTGAATTTAGCTTGCCTTTCGGATTCTTCTTCCGCGATCTGTTCGAGTTCTTCAGGCGTCATGGCGTGACCATTTCTTCAGGTGTTCGCGAAGAGACTGCGTGTCCACTTTACCAGCCACTTCGTTGTCATAGACCACGGCAGGGGCCAGGCCGCAAGATCCCAGGCAACGTGCGGTCAACAGAGAAACTTCGCCGTCCACCGTCGTTTCGCCCGGCTCAACACTCAAGTCTCGCTGAATTGTATCCAGCAATTGTTGAGCGCCTTTGATGTAGCAGGCGGTACCCAGGCAAATCACACAAGTGTGTCTGCCAGCGGGTTTGAGCGTGAAGAAATGATAGAACGTTGCGACTCCATAGGCGCGGCTCAGAGGAACACGCAATGATCCGGCGACATAGCGCAGGGCCTGCTCGTCAAGACAGCCGAAGGCTTCCTGGACGGTGTGCAGTGTCTCAATCAGCCCACGCGACTGCTGCCCCATGCGGCGCATCGTGGCATCAACCAGTTTCCATCGCTTGTCCTGGTTGGGTGCTGCGGGTTTTGCAATGTAGGTAGCCATGTCTGTCGCGCGAACCAACTTCTCTAACTCGCGTTAGGGAATATTTAGAGTAGGACAGTAGCAAAAGATACCCTGTGATTGTAATCACATAAAGCCGTGACAAAACACACCGCGCCAGCCAAACCGAATTGTCATACTAACGGCGATGTGGAGGTGCGCCGTGAATCTACTCGAAGAAAAACTCGAAACCGTTGTCGCAATCAAGAACATCCTCTTTGCCACCGATTTTTCGGAGATCTCAGAAGCCGCTTTGCCCTATGTGACTGCCTTGAGCCTGCGTTATGGGAGCACGGTACACGTGGCGCATGTGCTTCCGGAAGCCACCTTCGTCCGACCCAGCCCGGTTGATCCCGTCCTCTTTGGATCAATCTATGAGCAGGCACACAGTGGCGCGCAAGAGAAGATCCAGCGGCTTTCGGACCGGCTCAGAGGCTTTCCGCACGAGACGCACATTCGGCATGGAAAAGTATCGGATGTGCTCTCGGGAATTATCCGCGAGCAAGCGATTGACCTGCTCGTCGTCGGTACGCATGGGCGCACTGGCCTTGGAAAGCTGATCATGGGCTCAGTGGCGGAGGAAATCTTTCGTCTGGCGCCGTGCCCTGTTCTCACAGTTGGACCGAGAGTCGCACGTCTCGAGCAGGTTGTGGAGGGCCGCCGTCATCATGATCTTCCACCGGTTCAAATCAAGTTCAGGCGGATTCTCTATGCGACCGATTTTCAGCCGGAATCGACTAACACCGGTTCGTATGCAATCTCCCTTGCGCATGAGTTCCAGTCACAAATGACTCTGCTGCATGTCATCGAGGACTATGGCGACCACCTACGCGAGCGACCGGGGCCGATAGATACTGCACTGCGGAAATTAGAAGAGCTGATCCCGGATGATGCGGGGCTTCGGTATCGACCTGAATGTGTCGCGGAATTCGGAGTGCCGGCCGAACTGATTCTGCAGACGGCAACGGAATACGATGCCGACTTGATCGTGCTGGGAGTCCACTCTGCGGCTGGTCATATCGGCGCAGCTACACACTTCGGCGGCTCGACAGCGCACAAAGTGGTCGTGGGAGCGAATTGTCCCGTGTTGACCGTGCGAGCCCAAACGGACTAGAACACCGAGGCTGCAAGGAAAGATCCGGCGAACCTTCGGAAGCCCACGTTATTCCACGGAACTCACTTGTGCTTCGATTGCCTTACGGTCACGAATTGTCACTTTTCTGCCGTCTGTTTCGATCACGCCCTCTGCCTGAAGGCGGCTCAAGTTGCGAGAGACCAGTTCGCGCACGGTGCCAATCTGCGAAGCAATCTCCTGATTATTGTCCGGCAGTGTGATAGCAACGCCGCTGCCCGTTCGGACACCTTCACGGTTCGCCAGTCGAAGCAGAAACGCCGCCAGCCGATGTCGCACTGTGGTGAATGAAAGTTCCTCGATGATCCCCACAAGCCGCCGTAGTCGAGCGCCCACAACTCGCAGAACTTTGAGAGCAACCTGCGGGTGGGTGACGCACAATTCCTGAAAATCCTTCTTGCTTACAAATAAAAGAGTGGCGTCATCGACAACCGCGACCGAGGCTGGATAGTTGCCGCCGTCGAATACTGGCAACTCCGCCACGGAACTGCCCGGTCCGTCAATGCTCAACACCTGCTCCCTTCCGCCTGGAGAGGACTTGAAAATGCGCACGTGTCCGGAAGCGACAACATAAAGTCCCGAACAGGGATCACCTTCATTGAAAACGATCTGTCCCGACGAGAAATTGCGCGGCACCACGCGCGGAGCGAGAAACTCCATTTCGTCAGCGGCGAGACCGGAAAAGAGTGGGACTTTCGAGAGTATCTGTTTTTGCGTTTCAGCGAGCGGCATCGCGACATTGTAACCCCTGTGACAAAAGTCATCGGCGCTGCCAGGGCATTTCGCTATTTTTAAAAAAGAGCGGCCGTTCGAAGCAAGCCGCATGGAGAACTGCGATGAATCTTGGTACGGCAAAGACGGTCCGCGAAGTGGCGTTGAACAATCCGGCGGCAACCCGGGTATTTGAAAAGCTTGGCATTGACTACTGCTGTGGGGGCAACAAATCGCTCGAACAGGCTTGCGGAGAAGCGAATCTGAAAATTCAGCAGGTGCTGCAGTTGTTGAAATCAGCGCTGACTGCGGCCGACGGGCGGCACGACGGAAAGGACTGGCTGACCGAGCCCCTGGCGGATCTAATTGCGCACATCAACAACACCCACCACAAGTTCACGCGCGAGGAGATTGCGCGGCTTCGCCCACTATTCGACAAGGTCTGCAATGTTCACGGGGACAAACATCCCGAACTGCTGCGGTTGCGACACGATTTCCAGGCTCTTGCGCAGGAGCTTTCAACGCACATGATGAAAGAAGAGATGGTGCTGTTCCCCTACATTGAACGGATGGAAGAGGCCGTCGTCTCGGGCGAGCCGGTGTTGCCTGCTCCCTTCGGAACGGTGAACAATCCGGTCGCAATGATGATGCACGAACATGATTCCGCCGGAAATTTGTTGCGCAGCATGCACGAATTGAGCAGTGGATATCAACCTCCCGCGAGTGCCTGCGTGAGTTATAAGACGCTGTACTCCGCCCTCGCTGAGTTCGAGCGAGACCTGCACCAGCACATTCATCTGGAAAACAATGTCCTGTTTCCGCGGGCAATTGAAATGGAACGGGGGCACTAAATGTCGGCATTGATTACCGTCGCGGAATTGAAGACCCAGCCTTACAGGCCTGAGCCGAGCTTCGAGATCACAGCGGCGCGGGAATTGCGTCTGTCACGAATGCTGATGGCTTATATCACAACCGGATTGATCTTCATGCTGCTCCCAGGAACGTTTCTGGGCGTCTGGAACCTGCTGACCATCAGTAGTCACCGTGCACCCGGAACCGCATCGCCGGGGTGGATACAGGCCCATGGTCATGCCCAGATCTTCGGCTGGATCGGCACCTTCATTCTCGGGATCGGCTACTACTCGATTCCGAAGCTGCGACGTCTGAGGCCATTTGCCTTGTGGGCGCCCTGGACGTCATGGGCGATGTGGACTTCGGGAGTCAGCCTGCGCTGGCTGACCGGCGTTTACGAGTGGCAATGGCGCACTTTGCTTCCACTCTTTGCCGCACTGGAAATAACGGCATTCCTGATCTTCTTTTTCGCAGTTTCGGGACACCGATCGGAAACGAGCACGAAATCGAAGCTAGATGACTGGATTCTGGTTGTCATCGCAGGATGTGTTGGCTGGTTTGCGGCGCTGGTAATCAATTTGCTCGCAGCGGTGTTCCTTGCCTGGCGCGGATTTTCGCCGGTTCTGCCTCACAGTTTTGACCAACGGTTTCTGGTGCTCGAAACCTGGGGATTTCTGGTTCCCTTTGTCTGGGGATTCAGCGCGAAGTGGCTGCCGGTTTTCCTTGGGCTGAAGGGCACGCGTGTGTCCCTGCTGCTACGAGCAGTGATTGTGAATACTTCGGGCGTGTTGGCTGCACTCGTCGGCTGGATGAGGCTTTCAATGCTCTTGCTCGCAGCAGGGATAGTTCTCGCCATTTATGCCCTTAGGCTCTTCGAGCCTTCCGAGCGGCCCGCGAAAACCGGCGGCGTACATGCCAGCTTTCCTGCGTTTGTGCGGATCGCTTACGCCTGGGCAATAGTAGCTGCGCTGCTTGGGATTTGGGCTTCCATGACAGCCACCGCGCCCGGAATTTGGGGCGCGTCTCGCCATGCGTTGACCGTCGGATTTCTAGCGCTCATGGTCTTCTCGATCGGACCACGTGTACTGCCCGCGTTTTCCGGCATGCGCCTTCTTTTCAGCCCGCAATTGATGTTTTGGGGCCTGGCGCTGCTTTCGTCAGGGTGCACCATGCGTGTGGTTGCCCAAATCCTCTCCTATCAGGGAATGGCGGCATCGGCTTGGGCATGGCTGCCAGGATCGGCGATTACCGAAATGACAGCAGTGACACTTTTCGCCGCCAATCTCCTGATTACCTTCGCTAGACCTCGCCAACAGACGCCGTGACCGGCTGTGACATAAGTCATTGAGGCTACTTCACCCGCGCTCTACAAATGACTTGTACGGAGATATAGAATCGCAATCCGACATCATTGAAAGGAATTATCCATGTCATACCGGAAGCTGTGGATTGCTCTCGGACTCGTACTCGCCATTTCTTTCGCGGTCCTGGGTGGAGTCGGGATCAAGGTTCTCAACAGCGCGCCGCCAATTCCGGCAGAAGTAGTCTCGGCTGATGGCCGAGTCCTCTTCACCGGCGAAACCATTCGCGACGGGCAAAATGTCTGGCAATCCATCGGTGGCCAGGAAGTTGGCACGATATGGGGCCACGGTTCGTACATTGCGCCCGATTGGAGTGCCGATTGGCTGCATCGCGAATGCATGTTCATTCTGGACAAATGGGCACGGGAATCGGGAGCGCAAAATTATGCTGCTCTCGATGTTGAACGGCAAGCGGCGCTCGGAGCAGGTCTGCGGCAAGTGCTTAGGACCAACACTTACGACGCTGCGACTGACCGAATCACGGTTGATCCCATAAGAGCCGAAGCTTTCGATGAGCTGAACCGCTATTACTCGGACGTCTTCAGCCGCGGCCGCAATGAGTACGCCATTCAGCGCGGCGCGATGAGCGATCCCGACAAGCTGCGCCAGATGAGTTCGTTTTTCTGGTGGACTGCCTGGGCTGCATCGACGAATCGCCCTGCCGGCAATGTGACCTACACGCAAAACTGGCCACACGAGCCGCTAATCGGAAATGAACCGACCAGCAGCACGATCGTTTGGAGCGTTCTCAGTTTTGTCCTGTTGCTGGCTGGAATCGGCGGCATGGTCTGGTACTTTGCGTCGCAACCGCGTGTTGAGGCAGAAGACCTGTTGCCCGATAGCGATCCGTTACTCGGTTTGCGGCCGACACCTTCACAACGGGCGACGGTAAAGTTCTTCTTCGTCGTGGCCGCATTGTGGGTCGTACAGGTGGCACTGGGAGCGATCACCGCGCACTACGGCGTCGAAGGTTCGGGATTTTATGGCATCCCGCTGGATCGCTGGCTTCCATACGCGGTCACCAGAACATGGCATCTTCAAATTGGAATCTTCTGGATTGCTACTTCCTGGCTAGCTACTGGATTGTATGTGGCTCCCGCCGTGAGCGGCTACGAGCCTAAAGGACAGAGGCTTGGAGTGAACGCTCTCTTCGGCGCGCTGCTCTTGGTTGTGGTCGGCTCACTCGCAGGCGAATGGATGAGCATTCAGCACAAACTTGGAAACCTCTGGTTCTGGCTCGGTACACAGGGTTATGAGTACGTGGATCTCGGCCGGCTATGGCAAATTCTGCTATTCGTTGGCCTCGTGTTCTGGCTCTGGCTGATGTGGCGGCTTTGCGTCCGGCACTGCAAAAGCGCGATCAGAGCCACTCACTTTTGGCGATGTTTGTGGTTTCGAGTATCGCGATCCCTCTGTTTTATGCCGCCGGTCTCATGTACGGCCAGCGCAGCAATCTGGTCACCGCCGAGTACTGGCGCTGGTGGGTAGTGCATCTTTGGGTCGAAGGCTTCTTTGAGGTGTTCGCCACTGTGGTCATTGCTTTCTTGCTCACCCGGCTGCGATTGCTCTCTGTATCAACAGCAACCAAGGCGGTCTTGTTTTCTACGGTGATCTTTCTTTCCGGTGGAATCATCGGGACCTTCCACCACTTGTATTTTGCCGGGACACCAAACATCGTGCTCGGCCTGGGTGCGGTTTTCAGTGCGCTCGAAGTTGTCCCTCTGGTTTTAATTGGTTTCGAAGCTTGGGAACACATTCGCCTGGCGCGTTCGCGCGAGCAGCAGATCTGGGTCGCCGCTTACAAATGGCCGATTTACTTCTTTGTGGCGGTCGCCTTCTGGAATTTTGTTGGAGCAGGCCTATTCGGATTCCTGATCAATCCACCCATTGCCCTCTATTACATGCAAGGGCTAAACACGACACCCGTGCACGGTCACACTGCGCTTTTCGGTGTCTATGGCATGCTTGGGCTGGGACTGATGCTCTTCTGTCTGCGCGCTCTCCGGCCCGGCAAAGCGTGGAAAAATGGCCCTCTCGCGTTTTCGTTCTGGGCAATTAACATCGGACTCGCATTGATGGTGCTGCTGAGCATGCTGCCGATCGGCTTGATGCAAGCTTGGGCATCAGTTGAATACGGTACGTGGTACGCGCGATCTGCCGAGTTTCTGCACTCCGGTCACATCAACCAACTACGCTGGATGCGGATGATTGGAGACTCCATCTTCGCGCTCGGTGCCGTTGTTCTCGGATGGTTCGTGCTAGGACTGCTAACCGGCCACTCCTACGACAAACAGGGATACGTTGCCGAAGGCGGATGGGAGGTACTGCGAAAAGAAGTAGCCACTCTGGAGCGATAGGTCCCAGCCCAAGGCGAATCCGGCCTCTCTCATGCTCCGGCGAGCTTGTGAGCTGCAATGATCGCCTGCCCGAGACTGAGGCCGCCATCTCCACAGGGGACTTCTCGGTTGGTAAAAACATCGAACCCATTCTCGACGAGCCGTGCGCACAAATGCTCTGTGAGATACAGATTGTTGAAAGCGCCTCCGCTCAGGCAAACACGATTCAGACCCATACGCTCGCGGAGAAGATTGGCTAATCTCACCAGCATGGCGACCAATCCATCATGAAATCGTGTGCTGATGATTCCTATAGGTGTGTTGGACGCGAGATTACGGACCAGGGCTTCGAACAGCGGACGGGTGCCTATGATCCAGCCATCATGCTCTTCCCTCAGATCGAACGAATACCTCGGCCCATCAGGTGAACTGGTGATGGCCATCTCCAGCTCAATCGCAGCCTGTGCCTCATAATTCACTTCCTGGCGAATGCCAACGAGTGCAGCGACTGCATCGAAAAGCCGTCCACAACTCGACGTAAGCGGCGAGTTGACCTTGCGATCCAACATTTGCAACAGCAGTTCGAGCTTCCGGTGGTCCAGCATAGCGATGAACGGCAGCTTCATGTTCAGGAAATCGCGTCCGAAGTGATGAGTGAGATAGCTTACCGCCATTCGCCACGGTTCGTGAATCGCCGCGGTTCCGCCGGGCATGGGCACGTACTCGAAGTGCGCTGCTCGCTCGTAACTTGTGTAGTTCGCGAGAAGCACTTCCCCGCCCCAGATATTGCCATCGGTGCCATAGCCGGTCCCATCGAGCGCGAAACCGATCACGCTGCCGTGGAGATGGTTCTCCGCCATGCAGCTGGCAATATGTGCGTGGTGATGCTGCACTCCAACAAGGGAGAGTCCTTTCTGTTGTAGCGCCCACTTGGTCGAAAAGTGATCCGGATGCAGATCGTATGCGATCACCTCGGGCTTAATTTCAAGAATGGTTCGCAGGTGCTCGACTGCTTTTTCAAAGAATTTGTAACTCTCAAGATTTTCCAGATCGCCGATGTGCTGGCTGAGAAAAGCGTGCTTGCCTTCAGTCAGGCAGACCGTGTTCTTTAGTTCTCCGCCGACAGCCAGAATTGCTGGGACCTCCCTATGTAGAAAGACAGGTACCGGAACAAATCCGCGCGACCGGCGCATCTGACGTGTTTGGCCCGATATGACTTGCACCACAGAATCATCACAGCGCAACAGAATCTCACGGTTATGCACTAGGAATGCGTCTGCCAAACCGTTCAGACGAGATCTGGCTTCGTCGTTGTCGATCGCGATTGGCTCTTCACTCAGATTCCCGCTGGTCATCAGCAGTGATTTGAATCCACCATCCGCAAAGAGAAGGTGGTGTAACGGTGTGTAGGGTAGGAACACTCCAAGATAACGATTGAAAGGAGCGACCTGCTCCGCGATCACACTCGGCGATTTTCGCCGGAGAAGAACAATCGGCCGCTGGATTGAAAGCAATACCCTGCGCTCCTCTGAACTCATTTCACAGAATTCTTCCGCAGCTTCAATGTTTGGGACCATGATCGCGAATGGCTTCTCGACGCGCTGCTTGCGTTCGCGGAGAAGTGTGACGGCACCTGGATTGGTTGCGTCTGCTGCGAGATGGAAGCCTCCCAGACCTTTCACCGCGACGATCGATCCGGATTTGAGCGCCGCTACGCACCCCAGGATGGGGTCACCGCAGCGGATGACTTTACCGTTTTTATCCCAAAGCGCCAGTTGCGGTCCACAGTCCCAACAGGCATTCGGCTGAGCATGAAAGCGGCGATTCAGTGGATCGTCATATTCCGACTGGCATGCCGGACACATTGGGAAGACAGCCATGGAAGTGCGGCGCCGGTCACAGGGAATGTCGCGGACAATAGTGAATCGGGGACCGCAATTTGTGCAATTAATGAACGGATAACGAAAACGGCGGTCATTCGGATCAAGCAACTCGCGAAGGCAATCATCACAAGTGGCTATATCAGGCGAGATCAGGGTGTGGACGGCTTCGCCTCGCTGACTCGCAATAATCCGAAACTCGCGGTCGCCATTGCATGGCACATCGAGCACAGCAATCTCGGTAATGAGCGCTAGGGGTGGCGCTTCTTGTGGGAGGCAGGAGATGAAGTCCTCAACCGATTCGCGCGGCCCCTGGACCTCAATGGTCACGCCCGCCGGAGTGTTGGTAATTGTGCCGGTGAGTTTGCGTTCAGTGGCCAGGCGGTACACGTAAGGCCGGAAGCCGACACCTTGCACAATTCCGGAAACATCGATGTGGCGGCGTGATTCCACGCTTTACACCACTACTTCAGACTCAGCCGTCTTCTGCGTCCGTCTGCGCTGCTCGAGCCAGGTGAGCCATAGCTGCAAGCCATCACGACTGGTACACGAGACTCTCACGATCTCCATTTCTGGATGGATTCTGCGTGCGTTTTCTTCGGCCGCCACAACGTCGAATGGAACGTAAGGGAGTAGATCAGTCTTGGTGATGACGAGCAACTCGGACTTGAAAAAGATGGAAGGATATTTGAGCGGCTTGTCCTCGCCCTCAGTTACGCTGAGCAAAACAATTTTGGCGGCTTCGCCGAGATCGTAACTCGAAGGGCAAACCAGGTTGCCGACGTTCTCAATGAACAATACGTCGATCTCATCCAAGCGCCAGTCCGCCAGGTGGCGTTCGATCATCCGCGCATCCAGATGACACGTGCCGCCGGTGGTGATTTGCTTCACGGAAAATCCGAAACGCTTTAGCCGATTTGCATCGTTTTCAGTTTGAATGTCGCCAGTCAGCACTGCGACACGCTCGGCGCGGGGAAGGCTTTCAAGTGTCTTCTCCAAGAGACTGGTTTTGCCCGATCCCGGAGCGCTGATCAGATTCAGGCAGAGAGTCCCATGCTCTCGGAAGCGTTCCCGCAATCCACCCGCAATGCGGTCGTTTTCACTGAGGATCTTCTTTTCAAGCGGTACTCGGTTCATGTTCCTCCATTTCGCACTCTTCCATTTCAAGATATGCGAGTTCAAGCTGGTCTCCGCTGACGCACTCTGTGCGCTCTTCGCCGCATTGCGGGCACTGGATCTCGTGGCCGGCCACGTTAAATTCAGCGCTGCACGAGCCACAGCGTTGCCGCCGCGGACTCAATGCAATCCCCAGTTCCAGAAACTTGAGATCGGTATCTCTGGTCAAAGCTTCGAAGGCGAACTGCAAAGCGTCCGCATCGACTGCTGCCAACTCGCCGATTCGGACTGCGACCTTGCGAGGTTCCGCTCCGGGATGGCGCGCTGCTTCGGCCCGGACTGCATCCAAAATCGAATTCGCAATCCCAATCTCGTGCATGGATCACTCAGCAAATACGCGGAAGTTGATCGCCCGCCAGCATGTCCACGATGCGCGTCGTTCCCAGTTGGGTTTTCATGGTGACCAGGCCACTGTTTTTCGCGGTTACTTTGCCAATCATTTGGGCCTGCCCGCCAAACCGATGACTTCGCATGGCGGCGAGCACCCTATCCGCAACGCCGGGATCGACAATCGCGATCAGCTTGCCCTCGTTAGCAACATACAGCGGATCGAGGCCCAGCATTTCGCAAGCGCCTTTGACTTCTTCACGCACTTGAATCGCGCTCTCGTCCAACTCGATTCCAACTTTCGACTGAGCAGCAATCTCATTCAATGCACTCGACAATCCACCGCGCGTAGGATCGCGCATGCACCGGATCTCAGAGCTCACCTTCAACATCGCAGCGGTCAACGTGTGCAGTGCGGCGCTGTCGCTTGCGATCCTGCTTTCAAATTCCAGGCCTTCGCGCTGCGCCAGGATTGCAATTCCATGCTCGCCGATCGGCCCACTCAATAGCACGATATCGCCAGGCCGCGCGCGATCGGCAGAGAGTTCAATCCCGTCCGGCACCACCCCGATTCCAGTCGTATTAATAAAGAGCCCGTCGCCCTTGCCTTTCTCCACAACCTTGGTGTCCCCGGTGACAACCTTCACCCCGGCATCAGCGGCCGCCCGTTGCAGAGAATTGACCACGCGGCGCAACACGTCCATTGCAAGACCTTCTTCGATGATGAACGCAGCGGTCAGGAACAGCGCTTGCGCACCACCCATCGCCAGATCATTCACCGTGCCATGTACCGCGAGTGATCCGATATCGCCCCCGGGAAAGAACAGAGGCTTGACCACAAAGGAATCCGTTGTAAGGGCAATGCGAGAGCCGTTAACGCTGACAATCGCCTGATCATTCAGCCGTGACAACTCTGGGTTCTGGAATGCCGGCAGGAAGATATCGCGCAACAATTCCGCGCTAAGTAGGCCTCCACTGCCGTGTCCTAGCAGGATCGTGTCGCGCACATGCAAAGGCGTTGGGCAAGTGAGCTGCGCGAGACCCCTTACACCATTCGACATAAACACCTCAGCTGGCCACCGCGTGGCGGCGGTAATGATAGTAGGCAGCGCATGCGCCCTCCGCCGAAACCATGGGCGCGCCAAGCGGATTTTCCGGCGTGCATCGGATTGCAAATGCGGGACAGTCAGTCGGCTTCTTTAGCCCCTGTAGCACTTGCGCGCTGATACATTCTGCTGGCTCATCGACCGTTATTAACTGGAGGTCGAAAATCTTGTCTGCATCATAGGCAGCATACTCTGGACGAAGCCGCAAACCACTGCGCGGAATATTGCCGATGCCGCGCCATTTCTGATCGGCAATTTCGAATACATCTTTCAGAATCTGCTGCGCCGGCAAATTTCCTTGATAGCTCACCGAGCGAACGTATTGGTTCTCAGCGCGTGCTTCGCCTCGCTCTAGTTGCTTGACCAGCATGAGAATGGATTCGAGCAAATCCACTGGCTCGAAACCGCCTACAACAATAGGAATAGCAAAGTCGCGTACCAGGCTTTCGTATTCCTGATAGCCCATTACTGTGCAGACGTGTCCGGGTGCGATGAATCCCTGAACGCGGTTCTCAGGAGTGCCCAGCAAAGCGCGAATCGCAGGCGGGACCAGGACGTGGGAGACCAGCATCGAAAAATTCCCCACACCATCGCGCTTCGCCTGCCACGCTGCCATGGCATTAGCTGGAGCTGTAGTCTCGAAGCCAATCGCCAGGAACACTACTTTGCGATCTGGATTTGCTCTTGCGATCTTCACCGCTTCGACCGGCGAATAGGCAATGCGGACATCGGCACCCTGCGCTTTGGCGCGAAGCAAGTCCGAACTCGACCCCGGCACCCGCAGCATGTCGCCATACGAGACCAGCGTCACATCTGGGCGCAAGGAGAGCGCGATGGCCTTATCAATCGTTTCCAGCGGCGTAACGCAGACGGGACACCCTGGCCCATGCACAAGTTCGATATTGGATGGAAGCAGTTCGTCCAAGCCATAGCGCATGATGGTATGCGTTTGCCCGCCGCAGATCTCCATCAATACCCAGGGCTTGGTCGTGATGGCTGCGACCTCTGCAGCTAGCACGCGAGCGATGCGGCCATCGCGGTATTCATCCAGATATTTCATGGACTTGTGCTTTCTTCACTCGGCGGCAGTTCCGCTTCCAATGCACCCATCTCTCGCAACAATTCGTAGGTGCGCTCCGCTTCTTTTTCGTCCACCTGGCTGATCGCAAATCCCACGTGCACCATCACGTAATCACCGACGCCGGCCTCGGGAACAAAATCCAAACGCACACAGCGAACGATTCCCCCGAATTGCACGCGGCCAACTCGCAGCCCATTTTGTTCCTCAGCCTGGAGAACCCTGCCTGGGATCGCTAGACACATCAAGAAAAAATCCTCTTCAGAACTATAAACCTGATCACTTGCTGGGAAAACAAGTGTCGATGACAGGCCGCGGCCTTGGCACCGATCTATGCCGCTATATCCGAGTGTTCACGCGATGCGAGCTCTCGCCGTAGCGTTTGTACAAGCGATAACGGGATCCGCATTCGTCTCAGGTTACCGGATACACGAGCTATGCCTTCGACGACGAAACCATCGCCATCTGGGAACGGATTGGATACCAACTGAAATTCCTCGCCATATAGCCGTATGTGCCGCTCCTGCACATAACCAAATTTCCTCAATCTTTCGCAAATAAGGACTTCAGTGTTATCTGGATCCCTCACGACAGCACCTTTTCTTTCTAAGCTCAATCGCTTGATGCTGAGCCGGTTAAGTGGTTAGCTGCTGGAAATAAATCTGCGGAGTCGGTTGACAGAGGCTGCGGTCGCTGCAGCCACTTGGTCTTCTCGCAGTAGTCATATAAGTCGCTTCTAAAGTTCGGATCGGCGATCTCAATAAGCGCCTTGGCCCGTTCGCGGATTGATTTACCGTGCAAATATGCGACCCCATGTTCCGTGACCACGTAGCGCACCAGGCCGCGGGAAGTGACTACTCCGGCGCCCGGGCTCAGCATGGGAACGATGCGCGAGATCGTGCCGCCCTTTGCAGTGGAAGAAATTGCAATAATCGGCTTGCCGCCCTTGGAGCGCGAAGCTCCGCGCAGGAAGTCCACCTGGCCGCCGATGCCGCTGTAAAACTGGTTGCCTATCGAGTCGGAGCAAACCTGGCCGGTAAGATCAACCTGCAAAGCGGAGTTGATCGCCACCATATTGTCATTGCATGCGATCCGCTCAGGATTGTTGGTGTAAGCGGTTGGTCGGAACTCAAAAATAGGATTATTGTCCACGAAATCGAAAAGCTTCTTGGTTCCGAGGGCGAACCCGACAATGATCTTGCCCGGCTTAAAATTCTTCCGCGCTCCGGTTAGGACTCCAGCTTCAATCAGCGGAATCACGCCTTCGGAAACCAATTCGCTGTGAATCCCCAGATCTTTGCGGTGCATGAGGAAAGGCAGGACCGCGTCTGGAATTCCCCCGATTCCGGTTTGCAGCACTGCCCCATCTTCGATCAGGCCCGCTACGTTGCGCGCGATTGCTACATGCATGTCAGTGACTACTGGCTTCTTTAGTTCGCATAGCGGCCTTGACGATTCCACCACCGCATCTATATCACTCATATGAATGAAACTATCGCCGTAGGTTCTCGGCATATAGTCGTTGACCTGCGCGACAACGTAGCGGGCACACTTGGCGGCGGTCAGCGTGGTGTCCACGCCAACGCCGAAACTGCAAAAACCGTGAGAGTCAGGCGGAGAGACTTCAACCAGGGCAACATCAATCGACATGGCACCACTTTCGAACAGTTCCTCAATTTCGCTGAGATAAATCGGCGTGTAATCCGCACGGCCGTCGTTAATTGCCTCTCGCACATTCGAGCCGATGAACACGGCATTGTGACGGAAATGTCCAGCCATCTCCTGCGCAACGTAGGGAGCAACGCCCATCGTCATCATGTGCACGATTTCTACGTCGCGCACCGCGGGGCCGCGCCGCATCAAGGCTTCGACGAGCGTCTCTGGCTCAGCGCATCCCGGCTGGATGTACACACGCATTCCAGATTCGACAAAGCGCAACGCCTCATCTGCCGTTTGCAGTTTCTGCGAATATTCTGCTTCCCAGGACATCGCTTCCTTTCAGGCTGTAGCCTTCACGCTTTCGACTTGCATTTCGGTGCGGGCCTTCTCATACCCAACCGCTGCAAAGTAGATGGCGCGATCGAAGAACAAATCAAGCATCTGAAGCATTTCGAGCTCGCCGAAGACCTCAACCGGGCGGTCCATTTCGGAATGCAACTTGAGAAATTCCCAAAGATTCTCTTTTGTCAGAACGATGGCCCAGGCTACCTGGCTAAATGGCACTTCCTGTTTGGCCCGCCGGGCACCGATCTTTTCATACCGTTGCTCCAGGTCGAATTCGTCCCTGCTGATGAGCCAATCGCCTAAATGGCGGTAGATCTCGTAAACCCGTTCCTTCAGGTCCTCGTCGGGAACAAGATAGTAGTCGGGAGTGGCTTCGGAACTACGGACGCGGTTCAACAGGCAAGAAGCAAGATCATTGGAATGGGTTTCGATCAGGCGAACGAGGCGATAAAGTGTCATCATGGCGATCTCCTCTGAATCCATGACCCAATTTTCCATTTGGGAGCAGATTCCAGCCATGACGGACGCCACAGCCGATTGTGATTGAAATCACAAATTCATGATTGGAATAAAGAACGTTTGTCTTGCTGTTCTTTGGTGAGGATCTCCGCAGTTGCGGTCTCGACTTCGAGGTTGGCATAGTTGTAAGCACTCACCGGATTTCCCGCTGGTCATCGAGCGATCAGTAGGCCGATTCCCGCACCAACCGCGATCCGGACTCCAACATGGGAAAGGTGGTCCAACTGCGGTCCTGACTGCAATGCCAACCATAAAATCAAAAACCGCACTTTACTCTGGTCCCCACGTCTCGACCCTTCGAATCGATTGAGCCGGCGATTTTTCAACGTATGCGAAGTCTTTTACGGCCCGCATGTATTGCGCCCTTTCAAACGCACTCGGATCGGAGCCGAGGAGCTGACTCATGCTTCCTCGCATTTGGTCAACCGACTCGTATTCGTGCTCTTCCATCCAGTGGAGCAGGTCGCGCTCTATCGTGCGAATATGGCCAACTCCGTTGCGTAGCAGGCTTGAGCACAACATGGTTACATCCGCACCCGCCATCAGCATCTTGATTACATCTTCAGCACTATGGATGCCGCTGGTCGCAGCCAGGCTAGCGCGGACTCGCCCATACAGAATCCCAATCCAGGTTAGCGGCAGGCGGGAAGCCTGCGGTGTACTCAGCAGAACCTTCGGTCCCACCTCGAGCGCGTCCAGATCGATATCGGGTTGATAGAAGCGATTGAACAGCACTAGCCCGTCGGTGCCTGCTTCGACCAGCCATTTCGCCATATTGGCCATATTGCTGAAGAATGGGCTCAGCTTCACTGCCACCGGGATCTGTACCGAGGACTTCACCGCGTGGACAATGTCCACATACCTTTGCTCCACCTCCAGGCCGGTAACATCCATGTCGGCGGGAATGAAATAAATATTGCACTCGATAGCGTCGGCGCCCGCGTCTTCAATGGCGCGGGCATATTTGGTCCAGCCGCCCAGCGTGGCCCCGTTGACGCTCGCGATGATGGGAATGCGCACCGCTTTCTTGGCCGATTCTATGTGGGCAAGATAGCCCTCCGGTCCAAGACGGAATTCTCCTCGCATCGGAAAGTAGGTCAACGATTCCGCAAAGCTCTCGGTTCCCGCGGAAAGGTGGTAATCGAGCTCAATTTCTTCCCGACGCAACTGCTCCTCAAACAGAGAATAAAGAACGATGGCTGATGCGCCGGCATCTTCGAGGCGGCGAATCCCATCGAGTTCCTGCGACAGTGGCGACGCTGAGGCAACCAGCGGCGTCCGCAATTTCAATCCAAGGTACTTGGTGCTTAGGTCAGTCACTTCTCTACCTCCTCGCTGGCGCCCACCAGAGTGTTGTGGTGTTCGGCGTTCAGTGGGTCTGCGGAGACCGGGGCTTCCGGGGCAATTTTGCGCTGCGCCAGGTACTCGTACAGTCCAAAGCGAATGTCCGCATCATGCTGGGCCTGGGCCCACAAACGTTTCGCGTCCTCGGGCTTGCTCTTGGTCAACATTTTGAAACGCGCTTGCTGCTCCAGGAAGTCTTTCACTTTGCGCGTAGGGGTTCGCGAATCCAGCACCAGCGGATTTTCGCCAATGAGCGCTCGCTCCGGGTTGTAGCGATACAGCAGCCACTGACCGGATTCAACCGCCACTTTCTGGTCTGACATCGCCGTAGTCATGTTGATGCCGTGTGCGATACAGTGCGAATAGGCAATGATCAGGCTCGGCCCGTTGTAAGCCTCAGCTTCAAGGAAAACTTTAAGTGTGTGCTCGTCCTTCGCGCCCATAGCCACACTCGCCACATAGACATTCCCGTAGCTCATGGCCATCAAACCGAGATCTTTCTTCGGCGCCGGCTTTCCGCCCGCGGCAAATTTGGCTACGGCGGCCCGAGGCGTGGACTTGGACGCTTGTCCTCCAGTATTGGAGTAAACCTCGGTGTCGAGCACCAGCAGGTTCACGTTGCGTCCACTAGCCAGCACGTGGTCGAGTCCGCCGTAACCAATGTCATAAGCCCAGCCATCGCCGCCGATGATCCAGACACTCTTTTTCACCAGCATGTCGGCGAGGGCCAGGAGCTGCTTTGCTTCTGGTGAGTCCTGCTTCTGAAGTATTCCCTTCAGCACAGCCACACGTTCGCGTTGTAAGTAGATGTCGGATTCATCCTTCTGTTCTGCGGTTAGCAGGGCAGCGGCGAAATCCGGCCCAATGATTGCGGCCAACTCATATACCAACTCGCGCGCGAATTCTGCCTGCTTATCAATGGACACGCGGAATCCCAGGCCGAATTCAGCATTGTCCTCGAACAGGGAATTCGCCCAGGCCGGGCCGCGGCCTTCCGCATTCTTTGCCCACGGCGTTGTCGGCAGGTTCCCTCCGTAGATCGAAGAACAGCCAGTCGCATTCGCAATCACCGCGCGATCGCCAAAGAGTTGCGAAACCAGCTTCAGATAAGGCGTCTCCCCGCAGCCTGCGCAGGCGCCGGAGAATTCAAAAAGCGGCTCTTGGATTTGCTGCTGGCGAATACTCGTGAGCTTGATCTTCCGCCGGTCGAGCTCTGGAATATTTAGAAAGAATTCCCAGTTCTCCCGCTCCGGCTCGCGCAGTGGAGGTTGAGGCGTCATGTTGATCGCCTTCAGCCGCGTCTCGCTCTTGTTCTTGGCCGGGCAGGCGTCCACACACACGCCGCATCCCGTGCAATCTTCCGGAGCCACTTGAATCGTGTATTTGAAGCCATGCCACTCTTTGTCACGAGCATCGGCTGACTTAAACGTCGCCGGCGCGTTGGCCAGATGCTCCGCCTCGTACACTTTGATCCGCATCACCGCGTGCGGGCAAACCATGGCACACTTGCCGCACTGGATGCAGGTCTTCGTGTCCCATGCAGGAATTTCGAGCGCGATGTTACGTTTTTCCCATTTAGCAGTGGCGGTAGGAAAAGTGCCGTCGGCGGGAAAAGCGCTCACGGGAATCGAGTCTCCGTGGCCGGCATAAATTGTGCCGAGCACATCGCGCTCATATCGGTCGGCCTCGGCAGGGAACGCAGCCGCAATTTCAATCTGGCTGGTCGCTTCCTCCGGGACCTGAACTTCAAACAGGCAAGCCAGGGTCTCGTCCACCGCGCGCATGTTTTTCTGGACGACCTCTTCGCCCTTCTTGCCATAAGTGTCGCGAATAGACTTGCGGATCGCCTCAACCGCTTCTTCACCCGGCAAAACTTTCGAGATCGCAAAGAAGCACACCTGCATGATGGTATTCATGCGTGATCCCATGCCGGTTTCGCGGGCAACCTTATACGCGTCAATCACAAAGAACCTCGCCCTCTTCGCGATGAGCTGTTCTTGCATGCGGCGCGGCAGGTGGCCCCATACTTCATCTTTATCGAACGGGCTGTTAAGAAGAAAAACGCCGCCTGAGACAAGCTCATCGAGCATGTCGTAGCGCTCCAGGAATATCCACTGATGGCACGCGACGAAATTTGCCTTCGAGATCAGATAGCTGGAACGAATCGGTTTGGGACCAAAACGCAGATGCGAAACCGTCATCGCCCCGGATTTTTTCGAGTCGTAGACAAAGTAGCCCTGTGCGTAATTAGCCGTGTTCTCACCGATAATCTTGATTGAGTTCTTGTTCGCCCCAACCGTGCCATCGGCCCCGAGTCCGTAAAACATTGCCCGCACAACTGAATCCGGCTCTATAGAAAATTCGGGATTGTAGTCGAGGCTGGTGTGCCTGACGTCATCGTTGATTCCAATCGTAAAGTGGTTCTTCGGTTCAGTCTTCGCCAGATTGTCATAAACCTCTTTCACCATCGCCGGCGTGAACTCTTTCGACGACAGCCCATAGCGCCCGCCGACAATTGTCGGTGGAGCGCCGGGCGTCCCCGCCTGGCTGGACGGGCGAGATGCCCGTCGCTCCAGGTCCTTAGCGTGCAAGCCTTCATAAATTGCATTGACCACATCCAGATACAACGGCTCACCCGCTGAGCCCGATTCCTTAGTCCGATCCAGCACCGCGATTTTCTTCACCGTCGCCGGAAGCGCTTCCAAAAAGTGTTCCACGGAAAACGGCCGGAACAACCGTACTTTCAGCAGTCCAACTTTCTGTCCACTCCAGTTCAAGTAATCGACAGCTTCATGCGCCGCTTCCGCCCCTGACCCCATGATGACAATCACGCGGTCCGCATCAGGCGCTCCCACATAATCGAACAAGTGGTAAGCGCGTCCCACTACCTGGGCGAATTTGTCCATCGCCGCCTGCACTTTTTCTGGACAAACAGCGTAATAAGGATTCGCCGCCTCACGCGACTGGAAAAACACATCGGGGTTCTGCGCCGTTCCACGAAGTACCGGATGGTCCGGGGAAAGCGCACGCAGCCGGTGCTCGAGAATACGGTCCATGTTGATCATGGCCCGCAGATCGTCTTCCCCGAGCATCTCAATCTTGTTCACTTCATGCGAAGTCCGAAATCCATCGAAGAAATGCAGAAAAGGTATACGGGATTCGAGAGTGGCTGCATGGGCGATCAGCGCCATGTCCATCGTTTCCTGGACGGAATTGGAGCACAGCATCGCGAATCCCGTAGTTCTGCACGACATCACATCTGAGTGGTCACCAAAAATTGAGAGCGCGTGTGTCGCAATCGTCCGCGCGGTTACGTGAAAGACAGCCGGTGTAAGCTCGCCGGCGATCTTGTTCATGTTGGGGACCATCAACAGCAACCCCTGCGACGCAGTGAAAGTGGTTGCCAGTGATCCCGTCTGCAACGCTCCATGTACTGCGCCTGCCGCGCCGCCTTCGCTTTGCATTTCGACTACTTGCGGCACCGTTCCCCAAATATTCGGCACACCCTCAGACGCCCACTGGTCAGCCCACTCGCCCATCGGCGAAGACGGCGTAATCGGGTAAATCGCGATCACCTCATTCAAGCGATAGGCGACATTGGCGACGGCTTCATTAGCATCGAGGGTCTTGAACTTACGCGGCATCAGATTCTCCCCAGCATCACCGGTGTTGGAATGCAGGTTTCTGTAACTGAGCTAATTATGCGCTGAGGGAAAATCCCGGGCAGGAACGTGGGTCACGCCAGGATGTGATCGCAATCACAATTAAAGATACGCACGATCCGCGTAGCAGCGGGCCTCCAGGCCCGCCAGCGAAAGCTTGTAAACATGGCCGTTGTTAACACCAAACCTTCTGTGGAACCAACCCCTTGCTTGGCGGGCCTAGAGGCCCGCTGCTGCATAGACAGGATCTACAATTCCAAAACAGCCCGCACAGAATGAGGATCACCCAGCATCTGCAACCGAAAGCCCAGCCGCTTTAGCAGGGTTTGCATGGCTGTGTTGTCGCGGAGCATCTCCGCGACTACTCGCTTGAGCTTCAGCTCCCGCGCGGCCTCAATCAGTCGTTGCGACAACTCCGTTCCCAGTCCACGGCCCTGATACTCGTCTACCACCAGCACCGCGAGTTCGGCGGCCTCCGATTCCGGCAGTTGGTTCAATCTTCCCACCGCGACTATGCTGCCTTCGCTAGTGTCTGAATCGGTCTGCTCCGCGACCAGTACGGTCTCCAACTCAGGATCGGGAAAGCAGATATGAATCAGCCGCTGGTGCGCGGTTCGCGCGGCCAGGCTTAGCGACGAGAAATAGCGCAGGTAGACAGAACGGTCAGAGAGCATTCCGTGGAACTTGATCATTAAAGGTTCATCTTCCGCGCGAATCGGACGGATTACCATCCCGATCTCCAAACACCCACGCAGAGAGATATTATCCACTAGGCCCGGCCCACTACACCGTCAGAACCGGCTTGAGCTCTACGCGCGGCAACGTGACCTGCACTTGAGCCTCGAATCCTTGCTTGACCGAGAGCGCGCGCGAGACCAGGCACAGCCCTTTTGCCTTCTCCAGCAACCGCCGGGCACGCGGCTCCTCCGCCGCGTCGGCTAAGGTCAACTGGGGACAGATAGCGATCTCAGTAAATTCGTAGCCAGAATTAGCCTTGCCTATGGTCCCTCGTATCTCGACTTCAAGATCGGTGTAGTCAAATTTGGAGTATTCGGCGAGGGCCCGGAAGGTCGTCGTGTAGCAGCCTGCGATGGCGCCCAACAACAGATCTTCAGGCGTCCACCTGCCCTCGAGTCCGCCGAATTGCGGCGGAGCAGTAAAGTGAATTGCGTTTGGGGCCGAATCCGACTTCGCGAGCCCGGTCCTTCCAGAGCTCCACCAAGCCACTACGCGATAGGGATGTTTGTTTTCCATGGCCGTTCTCCTCTATACGAATCGAGACATTTGCACGTGCGCGATCACCAGCAGCTTCTCAACTTGCAAGCTGAAAAGTCACGGTAATGTTGGTTTCCACCTCAACGGCCTCCCCGTTCAGCAAGTAAGGCCGATAGCGCCATTGCTTCACTGCACTCACCGCGGCGGGAACCAGCATGGGATGTCCGCTCACAACCTGCAGCTCTCGAATGTCACCATCTTTGCCAATGACCGCCTTGAGCAGTACTGCACCAGTGACCCGCGCCGCCAGTGCGATCTTGGGGTACGCAGGCTCCACTTTCTTAACTACCATGCCCTGAGTTACCCCTTGCGAAACCCTTATGCGCTTAACCGGCTCGAGCTTCGGAATCATCGCGATGCTTGGCGCTGAACTGAGAATCGATCCCATCACTCCACCAAGTTGCCCTCCCGGGAGTCCTCCAGGGATCCCGCCCACCACGCCACCGTTTGCAGGTGGCGGAACGTCTTCTTCTTTGATCATCTCGACCTTGCGCGGAATTCGCGTGGGGGTGCGCAATTGGCCATTGTCAAGCACATCGGTTTGCCGGATTACTTCAACGACCGCCGCCGGTGGAGGAGGTGGTGGCGGCGGTGGAGGTGGCGCGACCAGCATGGTAACTAACTGCGCAGTCGGCAGCGCTTCGGTGAACATCAGCGGCACGATGAGCAATCCGGTCACAATCAAGCATTGAAAAATGAACGAGACCGTGGTGGCAAAGCTGCGTCGCTGGCGTTCTCGCGTGCTGGAGTCCAAAAGGCTGTCGGAAAACATTGCCCGCACTGGAATAGCCGATTTGTCTGGCTGCGCTCGGCGCTGGTTTATAGGCACCTGTGTAAGCTCACAATTTCGATTCTCTGGCTTGTCAATCTCAATTGCGGTTGGCATGGCGGCCTCCAGAACGGATAGCTTTGCATTTCAAGCCTATTCTGTCTGGATGTAGCGCATTCTGCGATGAAGGCAGTCACGCGTTCACGTGATTGCAATCACAACGCGGGATGCTACAATTTGCGGTAACGATTGGGGTATATGCGCGCTCCTTACGGTCTCAACATCCTCGATAACTGCCTGACTTGCCCCGTGCGCGAGGAGCATCTTTTCTGCAATTTGCCTATGGACGCTTTGCAGAAATTGAATGACATTAAATCCACCGCGGTTTACCCAAAATCCGCAGTCCTGTTTATCGAAGGACAGCAGCCTCGTGGCGTGTTCGTGCTGTGTGCAGGCAAAGTAAAGCTGTCCACTACTTCCAGTGAAGGCAAGACTCTGATTACCAAGCTTTCTGACGCTGGAGATGTTCTCGGCCTGAACGCAACCATCTCCAATCACCCCTACGAAGTCACCGCCGAGATGATTGAGCCGGGCCAAGCGAATTTCATACCTCGGGATGCGTTGCTACGCTTTTTGCGCGAACACGGCGAGGTTGCGTTGCGCGTTGCAGAGCAGTTGAGCCTTAACTACTACACCGCATATGAAGAGATCCGTACACTTGGGCTTACCAGTTCTCCGGGGGAGAAGTTCGCGAAACTATTGCTTTCGTGGTATCCAGAGAAGGGCCAAGCCAACGGCCAAGCACAAATCAAGATGACGCTGACCCATGAAGAGATCGCGGAAATGATTGGGACGACACGCGAGACGGTCAGCCGGCTTTTCTCGGAGTTCAAGAAAAAACAATTACTGCAAGTCAAAGGCTCGACGCTGGTCCTTCGCAATAAATCCGCGCTTGAGAAGATGGTGCACGCCTAACCACAACGGGTGCCGTTTAGGGTACGTAAGCACAACAGGGCTCTTCTGCAAACGGATCCTGACTGACCGCGTAGGCCCGTGCGCGCGATCCGCCACACACATCATTGAACTCGCACTTCCCGCACTTCCCTTTTAACTGCGAGCTGTCGCGCAGGGCGCGAAATAACGGCGAATTCTGGTAAATATCGGCCAGCGGCTCCCATAGGACATTGCCGGCGGAGAGCGGCAGAAATCCACTTGGGTAAACTTCACCCGTGTGGCTCACGAACATAAAACCTTTGCCGTCGTTGACCCCTTTGGGTGCGTGCTCAATCAGTTCTTCTTCAGTCCGGGACTGGCCCTGCGCTTTCTGCTGCAGCACATATCGCCGATAGTGCTGGCCTTCAGTTGTCTTGATGTGAAATTTCACGCGCTTGGATGCCGCATGGAGCTTGGCGAACACCAATTCGTGCTCTTCGGCGGACAACATCTGGTCAAGCTGCGCGCGTCCGGTAGGGACCAAGAAGAACACGCTCCAAAGCACGACCCCAAGCGAAGTGAGCAGATCGATCATGTTGTCGAGGTCTGCGACGTTATAGCGCGAAACCGTAGTGTTGATCTGTACCGGCAGATCTGCTTCATGACACCATCGAACCGCATCGAGCGTCTGCTTGTACGAGCCAGGAACACCGCGAAAACCATTGTGGAGTTCGGCTGTCGAGGCATCCAGGCTCAACGCCAGCCGCATCAGGCCGCTCTCTTTCACTCTGAAGACCGAATCGCGCACCAGCAGTGGCGTGGCGCTTGGAGTCAGCGATGTGCGCACTCCGCGACGGCATGCATACTCAATAATCGGAATCAGGTCGGGACGCTTGAGGGGATCGCCACCGCTAAGCACAAACAGCGGCACGCGCATGTGCGCGATTTGGTCAATCAAGTGAAACGCCTCGGCAGTCGAGAGTTCCAGAGGATGCCGCCTGGGCTGGGCATTGGCGCGGCAATGCGCGCAGTTCAGATCACAGGCCTGAGTCATTTCCCAGATCACGAGCAACGGGCGAATATCGAAATCGCGGGGCTTGGCAGACCTAAAATCAGTGAGGTTGCGCGTGGAATCTGGCGATAATCTCGATGCGCCGTTGCAATGCAGCGCGCAATGAAGATTGCCAGCCAGGGAACATGCCATGTCGGAATATTAGGAGACAGCTCCAGCCAATGCTGTGATTTCAATCACACTGACGCGTGACAACAAGCCTAGTCTCGTTCATCGAATGACTGAGATTCTCAGCGTGAGGCCAATTATGAACACGGCTCGCCAAAATCTTCTGGAGCGCCTCAGGCGCGAACTTCAATTTGTCAATAACGGAGGCTACAGGCAATATCCACGGTCGATGTGGCGCGCTCCATACATTTTTGAGGATTCGCCAAGTTGCCCAAATTCTTCCGATCCTGCGCGGTCCCATTCGTGCGAGGAGTGCTGGCTTATCGAGTTTGTGCCCCACGATTTGCGCGAAGAGCAAGTCCCATGCAGGTTTGTCGATCTCACCGGAAACGGGGTGACTGTTGATTCGCTGTACCGCTGCGGAACTCCGCTGGAGTCGGAAGAAGCGTTGCGAAATTGGCTCGAACTGCGCATCCACGAACTGGAGTCGGAGTTATCGGAAGCCAGCCAATTGCCGTTTTCCGCAGAAGCGGGAGCTCATCGCGGTTGAGCGCTTATCGTAGCCAATCTCTGGCAGATTACTTAAGGCTTTGAAGGTAGGAGATGAGCGTTTTCATCTCATCTTGTTTTAGGTCGACGGCAGTCATTCCACCTGAAGTCATTTTTTCGCTAGGCGTGCGAAGCAGAGCTTCCAGTTTTCCCGCATCGTACTTGCTTCCAACGCCAGTGAGTTTAGGGGCTGCTGCAGTCCCAATGCCATTGTCACCGTGACAGGCGTTGCATCCTTCCCTTTCGAAGATAGCTTTGCCTTTGGTCGCCTCCGGATTGGCCAATGCCGCGTTCTGCGCGATCAACGAGCCGCCGGAGAGCTCGGGCTCAAATTTCGCCTTCATAAACTGCGCGGTGTCTTCACGTTGAGTCTTGAGCTGTGCCGCTACACCAGGATTACGTATGTCCTCGCGATGACTGGCGAAGCCGAGTCCGCCAAGACCTGCGAGAATGATCGTGAACAACCCCACGCTAATGGGCCGCTTCCAGGGGCGTCGTTCGAGGCTGCGATCGAAAAAGGGTAATCCGACCAATAGCAGACCCAATATTCCAGGAATAACCAAGATGCCAAGCACTGCAGTTGAGCCGCGCCAGTACTTCAAATACTGGAACACCGGAATGTAGTACCACTCGGGGCGAGGTAGAAACTGGGTGTCGGCAGGATCAGCCTTCGGACCAAGTTCCGCCGGCCACGCGTAGGCGAGAAATCCCAGAGCAACAATGATGAGCATGGCGAATCCCATGTCCATCACCAATTGTTTGGGGTAAAACCTTTCGGGAGGAAGTTTGGGAGCGACGGGATTTTCGGTGATAGGGCCCGCAGCGCCTGCTTTTCTAAACGAATAGACGTGCATCGCGACGAACGCGAAAATGAAAGCAGGAATCAGGAACACGTGTAACACGAAAAACCGTGAAAGCGTGAGTGTCCCCATCTCGGTGCCGCCACGAAGCAGTTTCTTCAGCGCATTGCCTACCCATGGAACTTCGCTAAGAATGTTCGTTCCCACCGTAGTAGCAAAATAGGCTTTCTGGTCCCAGGGCAATAGATAACCCGTAAACGCCATGCCCAGCATGAGCGTCAGCAGAACGCATCCCGCGAGCCATACCAACTCACGGCGGCCTTTGTAGGATCCATAGAGGAACGTTTGCGTGAGATGAAGCAGCAGAACGATGATGATTGCGCTCGATCCATAGGCATGAATGCTTCGCAAGAACGAGCCGCCCGTCACTTCTTTCGTGATGTACGCAACCGTAGTGTGGGCGTGGTCCGCTGAAGGCACGTAATACATCGCCAGGAACACGCCAGTGATAACTTGCGACAAAAAAAGAAATAGCAGTCCAGAGCCAAACACGTAGGCGATCTTTGCGCCCCCGGGAATTGGCTCGTCTAACGCATGATGCAGAAGCGAATCGAGGCCGCTTCTGCGATCCAGCCATTGGCGCAGGCTAGACCTCTGGTCATCACAATTCGCCGGCATCACGCGAGCTCCTCTTTATTCCGGGTGAGCTGACGGAAGAATTGGTACTGCGTTTTAAGAACGCCGTCCTCGATCCTTGTTTCCAGCCGATCCATATCGCGTGGCGGAGGACCTCCGAGCAATTTTCCATCCACGGAAAACATGCCGAGGTGGCAGGGACAAACGAATTTTTTCTCCTTCTCAACCCATGGAACCGCACATCCCAGGTGAGTACAAACAGCCGAAAGCACAATCAGCTCGCCCGTGGACGCTTTACTGACGTAAACCGGTTTTTCGATAACAGTTTTTCGCCAACCGTCGCGCTGCTCGATAGTCACTAGCTTCTTGACGGGAGCATCGAGGTTCTGAAATTCGTCGACCGTCCCCACATCCGACCATGACTTCTCAGTGGTGCGAGCCAATACCGGATGCAGAGTGAAATGCACCAACGGAACTGCGAGCAGCGCGCCGACGGCCGCGCCTCCTGCTGTGAGAAGGCCAACAAGAAAAGAACGCCGACCGGATGAAGCGGACAGTTCTTTTGCACTGGAACTCATCGTTACTATTTCTTTCCTAGTCCGCGCAAATAGGAGATTACTTCATGAATTTGATCGTCTTTCAATCGGTCAGCAAAGCCTGGCATGGGCTTCTTCCCTTTCGAAATCAACTCAAACCATTCTGCATCGGTGGCCTTCTGCGCTTCCGGTGATTTAAGATCGCGAACCTTGTATTTCCTGCCCAAAGCAGTATTGCCGCTAGCGTCACCGCCGTGGCAAATGGCACAGTTGCTGCGGAACAAAGCGACGCCGGGTGAATCTTCCGCCCTCAACGGTAACGTCAACCCGGCAAACATGATTCCTGCTATTGCGATAGTCCCGATGGATGACTTCATGTCTCTTCCTCCTGACTACAGTGAGTCGCCCGCATTGTACGTTAGCGAGGCGAAAACTCAATTGACAAAAGCGAGAGCGCCTTTTGAGGCCCCTCGCTTCATCGCCATCGCTCTCTCACCTAATAAAGATCACCCGAGCCTGGAACGTATCGTTTTGTCTGTGCTGTGAAGTGCTGAGTTGAAAATCCCGGTGCTGGTATTCCGCGATGATCTGAAACCCATTCTGCAACGGGATATTCACGTATGGGGTAATACCCCATTGGGTATTGAATAGCGCCGTCGCATACTTTGGTTTGTACCAATCGTATCGTGCGCCAGCGGTCACGTAGTCGTTGATCGCATAACTGCCGTCCACGAAGGCCCCTTTGCTGTCGAACTTCTTCAGCGCAGGATTCGTTGGGAACGTCGCAGCACTGACCGGTATCGTGTCCCGTCCGTACTGGTATCCGCCTTGTGCGAGGAAGTGCTTCAGTGGATAAGAAGCATAGGCTGCCACACGGTCAAAGTTGTTGCGAAAAGCCGTAGCCGACGACAAATCGAAGTCAATGTTGCCCACGGTGCCGAATGGATCAGACGCGGTTGCGCCGGTAGCGCCGCATAGAGCGGTGCCGATGGGAGTACCGTCGGTGCAATGGGTCGGCGTAGCCACATTGCCACGATAATAGAGGAGCGTGATTCCACCACCCTCCGGGTGCAGAATGTAGGTGGCGTTCGCAGAGAAGTCAGGCGTGCTGTGGCCTGGCGAATTAAATGGTTTGGTCAGCGCCGAGGTAGCCTGGTTCGCTCCTTTCCAAGGACCGGTTTGTGCAGGGAACGGCAGAAAACTATTCGCATCCTCTTCCCAGCGGATAAGCGTGCCATTTAACACCGCTGCCCGCAGCGAGAGTTTCTTGAAGTCCTCGCCAATCTCTATGCCGGCCTCATCCAAGCCCCAGGACTGGAATACATATGGAATGCCTCTGCCTCCAGCGGAGATTGGCACCGTCTGGAAAAACGGACGAGCGTTGCTGAACGGCCGATCGGAAGCTCCGAAGCCTTCCCAAGGATGGAAGACCCCAATTCGCGCGGTAAAGAACCTGTCTGACCTGCCGTACACGAACCGGAGGTATGCATTCTCGATTTCGAAGACATCTTCCGGCGAGGTTGATAGCTCGGCGAGAGAACCGAAGTATTTTCCCCAGGAGCCGGTGAGAGGATAAAGCGTGAATTCCTGGAAACTGACCCCGTTTGTGGTGGTGCGGGGACCTGGGATGCCTCCTATAACATTTGCGACAGCCGCGCCATTCGGCTGGTTTGTTGCCTGGTAGTCGTAGCGCGCTTGCAGTCGAGCGGCAAAATAGTCGCCGAGTTCGAATTTCTTCTCTTGTTCTTTGCCGATCTCCTCCAGCAGACGGAAACCAGCGGCGCGAAACTTGTATCCGGTTTCGTTGAGCCGCGGAATTGTAGTGTGGCAGGTGCTGCAAGGAACCCCATACTTACGGGCAAAATTCGGCATGGCATTCGCAGGCAATGCAATTCCCATCAGGAAAAGAAATATACCGATTGTCACTGTTCGAAAAACAAGTGTTCTAAGAATCAGTTTCTCTCGCATTTTGAAACCTCCCCTTCTCATGAAACGTTCTTCATCAATTTTTGCTGCGTCGCGTGTGTTCGATCTTTCGTCCCGATTTCGCAGTTCTTCTTGTCTTCGTGATATCCCGAAGGGTCAACTTTCCAAACGCTTTCTGGCAGGGTGCACTGGTCTTTTCAAACATCCGCATGACGGTGAAGCTGTCGTCGGTTTCCTGCGGATGCCGTGAAACGAAGAAATCGATTACCTGCCCCATCGTGATCTGATCGGCGCCAGCGGCCAGGTGAAAGCCTCCCTTGCTGCCTCGTCGCGAAGTCACGAATCCGCCCCATACCAGGAGTTGCAGGATTTTTGCGGTCTCAGCGGTGGAGACGCGAATCTGTTGGGCGATTTGTTGCGATTGCATGGCCTCGCCCGATTCCGCGAGGCAACACAACGCTTTGAGCGCGGATTGCAATCGTTCTGGAAATGCAGGCCAGGCCACGGGATTCGTTCCTTTCGGAGTCGATTGTCCGAAATGTGAGGAATGCCGTCTGTGGGTGGAAGTACAAGATCACGTGACTGGAATCACAACCGTAGCCTGGGTGGTCGTTTGTCCCAAGTATTACATCGTGTCGGGAGTCACATGGTCATGTGCTCAGAGTTCACCCTGAAGTTGCCAAAGTAAGAAGTTGGAGATTCGAACTGCTGTCGAAGAAGTCCAGCGGATCTACCGCGGCACAAGGTTGCCGGAAATATGGGTTAATTGGAGTCGGCGCAGGAAGCAAAGGGATCACAGTCGAACTTACGTCGCTTCTCGAGGGCCGTGGCAGTGCGCCGGAAGATTTCTTCAGGCGATCCACTCGCAACAACCGGTGTGAGCATCCCGAGATTCCTGTAGAACTGAATCAGCGGTGCAGTGCTGCTCTGGTAGGCATTCAGTCGCACCGTAATCGCCTCGGGCCGATCGTCCTCGCGTTGGTAAAGAGGGCCGCAGCAGAGATCGCACACGCCCTCAGTGCGAGGTGGTTGTGCCGTCAGATGGAAAATCGCCTTGCACTTCTGGCAGGTGCGGCGTCCGCTCAAGCGCGAAACAATTTCGGCAAAGGGCAGCTCATAATTTACCACCGCATCGAGAGATAGCCTTTCATTTTCAATTAGCAGTTTCAAAACTTTGGCCTGGGCCAGAGTGCGTGGAAATCCGTCAAGAATGAAGCCGCTCTGGCAACGGAGGCAGGTGGCGCGTTCGCGAATCACTTGCCACACGACTGCTTCCGGCACCAGCGTGCCCCGACACATGTGATTCAGCGCCGCGGACATTGCCAATGTTTGCTGGCGTTCGTTACGAGTCTTCGCTTCCCGGAACACATCGCCAGTGGAGAGGTGGCAAGCACCGAGGCGCTGCGTCAACAGATGGGCCTGTGTGCCTTTGCCTACACCGGGCGGTCCCAGCAATACCAATCGCCAGGGTTGTTCGAGTCGCTTGGGAACTACCGAGCATTCGGCTGAGGGACCTCTAAGCCAAGCCGCGCGATCATTGAGATCTCTTGAATCCATTGGAAGCCGTCCGTGTTCAGACGACGAAATAGCCTCAGGCAGTCACGCGTGAAACCGATTCGCTCCACAACTCACAACTCTATAGATGCGATGCGGCGCCGGGTGTGACGGCAGTCACATGGCTGCGTACTTTGGGATACTTCATGGGTTGTTAAGATTGGAGATGCGGGCGACTCCACACGCCTATAACCCTTTATCCGCGGCTGCGTTTTACTCTCTCGAAAGTAAGCGTCAGAGCAAACACACGGTTGACAAGATTGAATCCGCAGCCAGCGTGACTTCGCCACTCTCACCAGCAAATCCTCAGTCCGCGCAACGCGTGATTTCTGGATCCAGCATTGGTAAAGCCAGTTTTCGTCCAGGGCGGTGAAGCGATAATCCAGTCCCGCTTGCTTACGGTCGTCGAGCAGCTTGGCGAATGCAATTATGTCTTTCGCAAACCCGAATTCATCTTCGTCTCCCACAGAAAGATCGAGGCGAACGGGTGATTGCAGTTTAAGTAATTTCTGGCGCGCAGCCGCGAAAAGCAGGCGGTCATCCCAGATCAATGCCGGACTGGCCGCTGCGATCCCTGAAAAAGCGCAGGTCGTTGCTCCGGTGCGTAGATCGCAAACAGACCGCCGTAAGAATGGCCCAGGAGCCCGCGCGGTCCGAAGAAACCGTGCGATACGTGCGATCGACGAAGGGAATCACCTCTTATTCCAGAAAATCGAGAAACGCCGCTGCGCCCCCCGAAGTCGCGCCTCTTGACGTTTTGGTGGGTGTAAATCACGAGCTTGCAGCTCACATTTGGACTCAAGCCATGGCTCACGTTCACCATAATCACCGGCGCCGCATCCGCTTCGAATAAGTATTGTTAACGCGGCGAATGCCAGCCGCTAAGTCGGAACTGAGAAGTCCGCAGTCGGCTGCTTCGTGCGCGAGGCGGCGCACTGCGCCAAGACGAGGATTGATTGTGCCGGGTGAGAGTTGAGGGAATTCAAGATGAGAGCGATAGCGCAAGACGACCATCCGATTGAATGCCAACAGCGGTTGCGAACAATACCAGTCAACGATTCTCTTTTGAAAATAGTCCCCATATCTCGGAGTCTGCACTTCTGAGACCGCCTAGGCAGTGCCCAACCGTAACCTTGCTACTGCTCCACTCCGGGCACAGCATTGCAAGTACGCCTTCTTCGAGTGTGAGAAAGACCTTCAGTCGCGCCGGGTTGTGGCTAGAGGCGGGCCAAGGAGTTCCGAATTCAACCAATGCAGGAGTCGACAGTGCCCGAGAAACCCATCACCGATCAAATACACATCGATAAGATCGTCAGAAAGTTCCTTTTCGTTGTCATTGTCATATCGGTTGTCGTCGGAACGGCTGCTGCGCAAAGCGCATCCGCTCCGGCACCCACCGCACAGACACAAACGATGAGTGGCTCGCCAGGCAGCATACGTGCCGGTCACATCCTAGTCCGATTCAAGACGCCACCCGGCCAAGATGTCACTGATCGACTGAACGCCGCGTTCGGTGCGAAGGTTGTCGGCAAAATCGCCGCCCTCGGAATCACCCACCTGCAGGTATCGCCCGAGCTGGGGATCGCTGTGCTCGGCCACCTGCGCAACCGATCTGACGTCGAGTTCGCCGAGTTCGACTCCCCCGTACAAGCAATCCAAACTTTCGTGCCGGACGATACCTACTACAGTTCGGCCTACGCCAGCTCCCACAATGGAAATATCGCACAGTGGGGACCCCCGGCGGTGTCGGCGCCGGCGGCCTGGGGGGTCACCCGTGGAGATCCCAATACTGTGATCGCTATCGTAGATACGGGTGTGGACGACACTCATCCAGACTTGGCGTCAAAGATTGTGGGGGAGTATAGCTATGTGGGCAGAAGTGCCAAGGATGGCTTCGGACATGGAACGCATTGCGCCGGCATTGCCGCCGCTGCCACTAATAATAATGTCGGTATCGCGGGGATGTGTCCGAATTGCAGCATCCTTTCAGTTAAGGTACTCGACGATCAAGGTTCTGGATATATGTCCGATGTCGCCTCGGGAATAACCTATGCTGCATCCCATGGCGCACGCGTGATCAGCCTTTCCCTCGGCGGCATCGGTCGCAGCGAGACGCTGCACAGCGCGCTTGACTATGCCATAGCCAATAACGCATTGCCCGTATGTGTGATGGGTAACAACGGGTCCAGCTCGAATACGCCCGAGCCCGGGTACTGGCACGATTGCCTCTCCGTCATTGCGACGGACCAGAACGGAGCCAAGGCTAGCTTTTCGAACTATGGAGTCAAAGCCGATGTCGCGGCTCCTGGCGTCGCCATCCTGTCAACCATGCCGACGTATCCTGTTACTCTTACGACCAGCTATGCCTATCGTACAAACTATGACGCGTTGAGCGGCACCTCGATGGCGACGCCGATGGTAGCTGGTCTCGCGGGGCTGGTGCTGTCCGAGAATCCAAGTCTCACCCCCACGCAGGTGGCCGGGATTATCATGGCTTCGTCCGGCGATGGCGTCACCTGGAATCCGAATCTGGCCTTCGGAGTCGTCAACGCTTATAAGGCTGTTTCAAATGCGGTCCACGGCGACTATGCCCCGCCTGCTGTCGGTCTGATCTCGCCAGCGGAAGGTGCAACTGTATCCGGCCTGGTTTCCTTCCAGGCAGCTCCCACAGACAACACGACAGTGCATCATCTGGATTTCGTTAAAGATGGCACGCGATTCCTGCAAGTACTAACGGGCGCGTCGAGCACTTTCGGAACCGGCAAGAACGCAATAACGACGCCGGCATGGACTGCCTCGTGGCCGTCAACAACCGTGTTCAACGGTGCCGCAACCGTCTCAGCATCGGCGGTGGATGTCTTCGGCAACAGCGCCACACAAAACCTGGACTTCGCGGTTCAGAACAGGCTAGTCACACAGAGCGGCACCGCACACTTGTGCTGGCCATCTTCCTCGAACTGCCCCAATACTCTGTGGCAGCCGGTGACCGCAGGTGTAACAACTGCGGCCGCAACTCATCTCCATGGCACTGTGACGTACAGTTCGCAGCAGAACGTTGGGTACTCGGACTTTTGGCTCCAAGTGGCGAGCGGGAGTGCATCAGGGACGTTCGTTTACTACTGCGGAGTGGCGACGACAACGGTTGATTGCTATCCTCCGATTCTTCTGCAGCCCGGATGGCAACAAGAGCGTTTCGAACTACAGTGGCGGGCAGATTGACGCCGGATCAAAGAACAGGAGTCCTGCTAGTGAGCAGGCAGATCTACAGTGGACGTTGACGTACCCGCAGTGATGTAATGTAACAACACAGCTGGGATATGCAGAATGAAGAAGGGGGCCTTAAGCGGCCCCCAATTTATTTTGCGGCGCAGAGAACTTCTCAGAGCCCCGGTATCAGAGTGACTGAGAAAGACCCTCTGATATTCGTTGTGCTCACACTGTTGCTGGTATCGGTCAACACTACGTTCGTGTACGAAACGCTGGCAAGAACGAGGCTTTGACCGGACGGGCAAGAAAACGCACCCGCGCCGGGAGCGCTCAAGGTGATGCTTCCTACTACCTTTCCGTTTTGGGGTGTAAAAGTCGCTCCACCACTGAGATCTTCAGAAACAGTTTCCTTGTTAGCGGCCTTTGGATGATTACCGCCACCATTGAGACACGCGTAAACGGCGGTACCGGTCGCGCCCAAGGTGTAATTCACATCCAGGTTTCCGAGACCTGCTTCTGTAAATGAGACGGTGAGGGCCCCAGTGCTGCCGTCCACTGAAG